>Ga0307994_1001164_pt1 | contig 16355 bp, 15 predicted proteins | sample EllFjometagen261_FD_203171 | JGI IMG/M metagenome (GOLD analysis project Ga0307994, IMG submission 203171) | Marine microbial communities from Ellis Fjord, Antarctic Ocean - #261 | ecosystem: Environmental > Aquatic > Marine > Unclassified | place: Southern Ocean | collected 2014-11-02 | reverse complement strand
CATTAAACTGACTTCTGGCATTCTTAGTTGCAGCATTGAACTTCTCTGCATCTAGTGTCAGCCTTGCAGTACTGTCTGCTGCTTGGAAAGCTAACTCATCATAGAACCTAGTCATCTCAGCTTCTGTGGTAAATGCAAGATTTGTAGCTACATTTATAGCAGCTGAATCAGTAAATAGTTTCTGAACGTCATTAGCGTTATTAGTTGCAGCTACTATTCTTTCATTAGCCACATTATCCATGTTCATCTGGAAGAACTTATTAGCATTATCAACTGCCCTCTTCTGTGCAAAGTTAAGATCAGCAACATCAAGGTTAGCAATATGAGATAACTTAGCCACACCTATTGCAGTCTTTGCATCAAAGGCTTTAACTGATAGGGTCTGCATAAACTGTGCATCAGCCATAGCAGCTGGCATCATAGACTCCAGACCTGCCTGTGTTATTGCAGCAGCAGCCATTGAGGATCCACTCATACCCCTTGCTGCCATAGCTTGATTAGCTGCAGTGACTGCTCCTCTTGCATAGAATGGTATTCTACTCTTTCCATCCATACCTGTCCAGTCATCCTGGAGGAGGGCAAACTGTTCCTTAACAGAGCTGCCATAGAAAGCTTCAAAGTTTTCCACTGAAGATCTTGCTTCTTCTTCAGCCTTAAGATATCTCTCAGATAACTCAGACGTTACCTCTGCAATTAGATCATCATCTGTTATTCCAAGTGTGACTTCTTCAAGAGTTGGAAGGTTACCCACTACGTTTACATCAGGTACTCCAAGGTCTTTTAGAACAGCAGTACTAATCTTTATATTATCCGTACTAACTTTTACACCATCATCGAGAAGCTTACCATCAGTTGTCCCTAACTCATCAGTACCAACAGTGTGTTGGGTGTAGTTAAACTTTGTACCATCTGCCAACTGTACTGACTGGCCTGGTGGAGTGTTCATCTTTTTAATAACATCAGGGTCCAGCTCTACATCATTAACACTGTCCAGCTCTACATCATTAACACTAGGATTGGAAGTATCAATCTGTCCTGTGTCTCCATAGAGTTTCTCAGCCTCTTTCTTTTGATCCTCTAAACCAGGAGCATAAGGACCTGCATAGTCAGTCCTAGTCATATCAGGGTTATACCACTTGGCGTTGTCACCCTGAGCTAACCATTCAGCATTTATTCTATCTCTCTCAGGGTTCATTTCCCACTGTTGTCGAGCAGAATCAACTTCATAGTCGCTATCACCACCAGGATTACCTGGACTATAATGGTTTACACTAGTGCCTATGATACTCTGTTGTTCTTGTTCCCAGGGAGTTTCAGGGGACTGCATACTCTTAATATATTTCTCTCTAGACATACCATCAGGTTTAAACTCAGTATCCTCAAGGATCGACATCGTGTTCTCTGTCTTTCTATCTTGTTTAGCCTTCTTAAGTTTGGCAATGTTAGCCTTACCACTTGGCATGTTGGTGAGACCCATAACAAGAGGAAGAGCAGCAACAGCTCCTGCAACAGCTGGATTAGCAGCAGCAAGCATACCTCCACCACTTGGCATTGTAACAGCGGTTCCATAAAGCTTTGACATTATTGCTGGAGCTACTGACGTAATTGGGGCAGCAGCTGCAGTAGTAACCCCTAAAGCACCGACTGCACCAACACCTGTAGCAGCTCCTAATTTCTTATTAATAGCCATTTATCTTTTCCTATTCATCTTAAGTTCGTGTTGGCGAATCACTGCAGGTACTATACCATACTTCTGGAGTAAAGTCAAGAGTCTTCTTCCAGTACTGAAATCCGATCTGATTGACGATCCATTCGTCTATTGATTATTTCTGTATCCCTGACAGCATCTTCTTTAGTATATCTTAGAGAAGCTTCCAGTTGAACTGAGTCAAGTTGTACCTTGATACCTTGCATACGTTCTGTAAGGACAGCTACACTGGTGGCCGTAAGGTTAGTTGTATTAGCCATCCAGATACATAGAGCTGCTATAAGGATTTGTATAATAGATTGACCATGTTTTTCAAAGGTACTTCTCTCTGACTTATCTTTAGTAGACATTGACTTAATCCTTATGCTGTAAACACTGTGAAAGTTTTAGTACCGTAGGCACCCATAGTTGCTACACACGTATACCCCGTGTCTTCACTACTACCAGTTGTCAGTCTAGCTTTTAGAGTATCTCCATTAGAACATGTCTGGCTACTTAAAAACGCACCAGAGTTATTCTTCTGAAGAAGGGGAGATGAGCCAGTACCTCCAGATGTTACAGCTAGTGTACCAGATGATATGTTAACTGTAATTGCTGAAGTACTTGTAAAAGTTTCAAAAGTACCTTGATTATATAGTGTATTGAATGTCCCACTTAGTGATGCTGTGAATACATTATAGACTAACTTCCATGCCCCACTGACACCTACATAGACTTCATCAACAGTCTTCCAGGCACCACTAACCCCAACTTGTATAGAGTTCATAGTCTTCCAAGCACCACTGACACCTATTTTTGTTTCAACAGTCATTACGCAGTATACCTAAACCATACGTCACCGTCAGCAGGAGTCCCACTAGCAGCAGATGTACTTACAGTTTTAGCATCAGTACCCATTGAGCCAACACCTAGAGCAGTACGAGCAGCTCCAGCATCACTGGCTCCTGTACCACCATTGGCAACTGCAAGATCAGTACCACTCCAGTTACTATTGTTAACTGTACCAAGAACAGCAAGAGCTCCTAGACCTAGAGCCGTTCTAGCTCCACCAGCGTCACTTGCACCAGTACCACCATTGGCCAGTGCCAAATCAGTACCACTCCAATTGCCATTGTTAACCGTGCTGAGAACAGCAAGAGATCCTAAACCTAGATTAGTCCTGGCCCCACTTGCTGTACCAGACCCTGTACCACCGTTGGCAACTGAAAGATCAGTACCACTCCAATGAGCATTATTAATTGTATCTAGAGGACCAAGAGTTCCAAGAGCAGCGTTAGTAATATAGCTGGCTCCATTAGTTATTGCATTGTTGTTTAAAGTAATCGGTGCGGAACCATCAAAGTTGACACCTGAGATTGTTCTAGGTGTAGTCAAGGTTGCAGCAGAACCAGTAGTACTCTGGTTGAGTGTTGCCACTCTGGCAGCTGCTATAGTTCCTGTAGAGATGTTAGATCCATTGAGAGCTGTCAGTGATGCTCCATTACCAACCAAGTTAGGAGCTTTAAGATTACCTGTTGAAGGATTAAAAGTAAAGGTAGCTACAGTATCCTTAAGTGCATTACTGTTGTCATGCCAAACTATAGGATAGTCCTGGGCTGACGTTGAGTTGGTGACGATGACACCTGTGGCAAGAGTTGAGGTTGCAGAGTTACCACTTGCAGTTACGTCTGCACCAGTAGCTACACTATCAATCTTAGTCTTATCAGCTCCAGTCATCAGACCAGAAGTACCAGCTGCTATAACGACAGGAAGAGTAACGTCAGTACCAGAACTACTGGCTAGTACCCTTGTAGAGGCAGTGTAAGCTAAGTTAGTTACTCCCCCTGAGGACACAAGACTATCAAGGTTAAGTTTGTCAGCCTTACTTAGAAGACCAGCAGCTGTTGTAGTTGCCCCAGGTATTGTTGCATTTGTTCCATCTGAAGATGTTAGGGAGCCGTTACTGACTGCTGCCGTATAACCAAGATTGGTTGAGACATTAGTTGCCAAGCTGCTGTACTGAGAGTTTGTAGCATTGTCCCCTGTATTAGTACCTGATAGATTAGTGATGGTAGCAACAGTATGAGTATGTGAATCATCAACAACTGTAGCTGCAAAGGTACCCGTACCACCACCTGTGACATCACCTGTAAGGGTAATAGTTTGAGTTACATTTGTAGCTTTACCGTTGTTAGTTGCTATGTTAGACTCCATAGTATCAAGATCTACAGCTTGAGTTACGGTAATGAAGTTAACCTTAGTGTTCTGGGCTGTGAGGAATGAAGCAGTAGTTGCTCCTAATACTGAAGTGTAAGCCTGTACATTACTTCCAATGGCAACCCCTAGAGCAGTCCTTGCAGCACTGGCACTAGTAGCTGCAGTACCACCATTGGCGACAGGAAGAGTACCTGATACCCCAGATGCCATAGGTATCTTTGTACCACCGCCTGTAGTTCCATCATGATTATGTCCTGTTGTTGCATGGTATGCTGCTTGAACTGCATTATACTCATCGTTTAAGTGTGCAGCCTCAATTACATTACCTGTTGCAATTGCTGCAGTTGCCCTTGTGTAACCTGTAGCCATATTATTATCCTCTTCTTCCGTCTGTGCCATACTCAATTACAAGAGATTGTACAGTCCATGTTGCTAATTGATCAGTGCTACTAAAGTAGAATGACATGTTGTTGCCAGCCCCAACTAAGTTAAGGTCTGAGTTTATAGGATACTCGGAGCCATACTTCACAGCTGCACCATCATATCTAGTATTGTTATCTCCATAAATAGCAAAGCCTGTTGCCCCTGTACTTAGTTGAATTGAAGGGGGTTGAGTAACCCCAAGTTTATTATAATCAAAGTTATAACCAAGAGTTGGATCTACAATACTGGTTGCCCTCATATAGAATTTACCTGTATATAAAGTCTTCTGTACTTCAGGATCAGAGAAAGTCCAGTAGGGAAACCTTATAAAAGAATCTACATCTGCACCATTGAAGTCGGTTCCTATCTCCTGCCTATACACATAACCATCATAGCCACCATGTATAATATACTCTGTAATGGTGTACTGTGAACTGTCTGAACAAGAAGCGTTAATTCCCCTGATCTTAAACCATTCTAAGTTACTAACACCTTGACTACTTAATCGAAGTCCACCTAGAAGTCCTTCTCCTTCTGAGTTTTCATTAAGGGTATCGCCTACAAAGAGTCTATACTGTGACTTATTCCTAAGTGAAACAGCATGTACTTCTTTACCTGCTTCTCTAAAGCCTAAGTTTTCTATTGTATTTGGAATAGTTCGTGTGACATTTCCAAGTTCAAAGTCAGCATTCTTAATTGTACCTGCAACAGTTCTGATACCATCGAAGGAAAGGTAGTAGACATCTCCGTCCATTTCCTTAATAGTTCTGGGATCAATTGCACCGACCTTATGAGTTACATTTTGATACTGAAAGTTTGTACTACTCTGACCACCTATAGTTCCAATACGATCATAACCGAAGAGGAACAGTTGTTCCCTCCAGGGAGCCATACCAGTCTTCTCACTGCCTGTCTTAAACTCCCCACTACCAGAACTACCGTCTAGGAGTCCTTCATCATTAGGAGCAGAGAAACGAACAAACTGTCCAACTGAGTAGAACATATGCTTATGAAACTCTTGAACTGCACAGGCATTGACCATATTGTTGGCACTAGAAGAACTAATGGTTGTTCCATTAACTGTCTGTCCTGAGACCATCTTTGTCAGTGTGGTCCCGTCATAGTGTACAGGAGCATTAGCCCCATCCACAATAATAATGTTATCGGTTCCACTCCAATTGTACCTTGTAGCTTGAACACACACTGGTGCGTTTGTCATAGTTTGAAGGGCAGCACTCCACCCAGCTCCTACACTTACGTACCACTTCTTAGTACGTAGGGCAAGACATTTGTTTTTAAGCATGAAGACTGCATCAACTGGACCTGATCCAGGAACAATAGCAGTGTCAAACTTTGCATAACCCTTAATTCTACTATAGCCTCCAGTAGGAGAAGGTTCAAAGTTACGTGCTTCCATAAGGGAACCAGGAGCAGCCTGACCCTGAACTAAGGGGGCTAAGTTCTCCATCATGCCACCCTCAGGGATGACTGAAAAGGTATCCCATCTGTTTAAGTTTAGACTCACCATTACTTAGACCATGAGTTTCTAGTAGACCGTTTTACCTTCTGAGTTCTAGTGTCGTAAGCGTAATTAAGATCTTGTGGGACTAAGGTCTTCTTCATATCTTTGAGGCCCTTCTTATACTTATCATATTCTTTAGTAGACATCTCATAGTTCTCCCTGAAGTCATAGGCACCCTGCATTGCAAAGGCTATAATAATTCTGTCGTATTCACTAGGGATAAGAGTTGTATCAGTGGCAGCAGCTAACGGAGTAGGTGTCTTCCAGTACTCGTAGGTAATTGTATAAGCTCTATCAGGAATAGGAGTGATACCAACCTTCTCATCCCTGGTACGATATACTTGTGCAGGAAGATTAACTGATCCAGCTGTAGCCAATTGATCATTAGCTCTAAGTCTGTTATGCCATTCCAGGTATGCCACTATGCCTATAGGCTTAGCTGATACTTCTAGAGAAGCATTCTCTTCCAAGTAGAAGGTAGTCCAATCTACAATCTTATAGTCAGATGGTAGAGCATAAGTCTGAGTATCAGCTACAGTTGTAATCGTTGCATCTGCATGATTGAAGGGCCAACGAGATACAGCTTGATTGATGTCATCAATGGCTTCTTGTATTAGATCTTTTGCTAGTGATTGGAAACCTGTGGCAGCAATAAAATTAGCCGAAGTCAGTTCTATCTGATTCAGCTTTCTAAGTACCCTGTTAGTTAACTTCAGGAAAGTCGTTCCCATCGGAGGCTCCTTTATAAAATGAGGTGAGGTTGTTTAAGGTACAACCTCCAAAACCTGTAGGCAGACTCCATGAAGGAGACTACCAGATAGTTAAGCTACGTCTTTAGCAGACTTAGCCCGTGGGTTACCCTGGTAAGAGACATACTCAAAGAGTACTTCTGCTTCCCATTCACTAGCTGAAGAAGATTCAGTCTTGATAGTCAAGTCCATAGTAGTTGCGGCTGTGTACAACTTACGTACATCAAAGAGACCGTTAGTACCTTGAGCTTTAAAACCAAGAACCTTAGCATCAGCACCGTCTACAAACTCGTCTGCAGAAGCACTATCACCTAGGTCAAAAGTAAGAGCTGTACCAGTTGCAACAACTTTTTGATTCATTGTTACTCCACCGATAACAGTTCCTGCTGGAATATCCATAAGATAGAATACGTCTCCAGCAGCAATCGCACTACCCTTAGCAGCAACACACATAGCTGAGGTTACCTTAATAGAAACGATACCAGGTTGTGCAGTTGGACTTACGCCTAGTCCTGCAGATGCACCGCCTTGTTTTAGATTAATAGTCATAGTTCAGTTCCTTTCTATTAAGCTGAGTGATAATATGCACCGACAAGAGCTTCAGAACGAAGAACCTTACGACCATATAAGTGAAGACCACGAGTTAGGTCAGCAAAGTCATCGCCATCCCGTAGTGTTTCAACAGTGTTAAGTTGTTCAGCGGTAGCACAAGCAGAACTATGACCAGCCATGACAACGCCATGATCAGAAGTAGTATTAGCAGATGGGCCGTTGCCAACTGTAGGTAGGTTGTTAGTACGGTACATATCAAAACCACGAATCTTGCCGATATGAACACGTCCATTAGTAAGAACGCCCTTATCAGAATAATCGTTATTGATAAATTTACTGTCCTCGTCACCAAGCTTTTCAAAGAATACAGGATCAGCTGCAAACCAACGACCTTCATCAGGAACATTCTTCTGTGAAAGAAGACGTTCAAAACGATTGATCAGACCTAGCGGAGTGAACAGAGTAGAACTTGGAGTTCCACCCGTAGTAACTTCGATTGGACTTCCTGATGCACCAATTTTGTGAGCAGCAAGATCTAGTTCGCCATCATCAGTACCAAGATAACCAGCCATGTAGCTCAAGATTTCACTATCATATGCATCACGCATACGGTAGGCTGCTTGATCAGTAGCTTGTTGTTCCCAGTTAATGTGAGACTGTTTCTTCTCAATATCATTAACACGGAAAGCAAACTTGTTAGCTTTGTCAATAATAAGGATGATTTCATCATCGTCTAAGTCTTGTGCACGAACAGTTTGTCCACGCACGTAGGCTGAAACTTCGATGTTAGGTTCTTTGATGATCTTAACAGTATCACCAAATTCAGATATTTCACCAGTGTAATCAGAGTTGGTGATGTCACGACAGATAGACTCTTTGCGGAATGCAATTTGTACCATCTTCGCATAGATTTGAGGGGACCAGTTACCATTAGGTAAATTGCCATACCCTGCAGCGGATGTAAATGCCATAGTTATTTCCTTATGTTAGCATTATGATTTATGTAGGGGACTTCATTCACCTTAACGTCTCGGCTTCCAGGGAAATCTCTTTGGCTAAAAAGAGGGCCTTTAGTCTGAGGATGGTTAAGTGAAGAGTGTGTTCCTAAGCAGCGTTAGTTACATTGAGTACAAGATTCCCAGTACGTCTAGCCTTATCGTACAGGGGCTTATTCTCTACCCACTCTTCGTCAGTCCAGTTAAGGACCTCAGACTCTAGAAGTTTACCTTTTGGAGTCGGAGGCGTTTCGACTTTAGCTTTTGTTACCAAGGAGGCAGCAGCAGCTTCGTCTTGTTTAGCAGTCTTTCTATTAGACTGTTTATTATCTTCACCACTCTCTAGGAGATTGTTCTCCATTTTATAGAGATTGATGGCTTGGATAATACTCTTGGGGTTCAGTCCCTTATAAAGGACATCACCAACCCAGCTATCTTGAACTTCAACCCATTCATGGAAAGACTTATCTCCATTGAGTGAATCAAAATCTGGGTGTGCCTGTACCACTTTCTCTTTAGTAAGAGCTGCAGTGGACTTCTGATCTTTCTCTGCAAGGGTGGAAACTTGTGCTTCAAGATCTCCTTGCATTCCTTTTGCAATGTCTGTTGCGATGGCTTTAATAGCTCCTGCTACTTCAGGGTATTGCTTCTGCCACTCTTCAAGGTCTGCTGCATTAGTTGGGATACCTTCAGGGCTCTTTGCCTTCTGCACTTCTAGGGACTCACGTAACTTTTTAAGCTCTTCATCTTTAGCGTTACGTTCCTTATACCATGCACTCTTAGTATCGCTGTATCTCTTAGCCCAATTCTTATCTTCTTTAGATGCTTCAGGATCAGCCATGATCTCTTCTGCTTCTTGAAGTTCAGGGTCTGGAGCTTCACCCTTCTCTTTATCTGCACGAGCCTTTACCAACTCTGCAAGTTCTGCTTCATCTTTACTTAATTGTGGATCTTCTCTTCTTTCTTCTGACATTTTGTTATCCTTTCGGGAAGCCTGTCTTAGGGGCCGAGGGTTATAGAGTACCTCATGGGATACTACTAAGGTTAGTTATACCTATAAGTTCAGGCTTGTCAAGACCTTTTTTTACTTTTCTTTTCTTTTTCTCCTCTGATAATAAAATCAAGGTCAGATAGGACTTCTCTCAAAGCTTTTATCTCCCCCTGCTTCTTATCAAAGATGTCCAGAGTTATACCTTCAAGCTTCATAACCTTGTTGGTCACCTTAAGCTTTAAGTAGTTCTCAAACTTAATCATTGGATCTCTTCCAACAGTCTTAAGTAGTTGTTCTTCCTCTACCTTAATCACTGTAAAGGTCCTCCCTGCGGTGGCATTACAGGTGGCTCTTCAGGAGCTGGACCCTGTCCATTAGCTGAGAAGCCTTGCTCACCAGGCATAGCAGGTGCTTGAGGACCTATATCTCCTCCCATTCCTGGGGGTGTAGGAGCTTGTTGTTGTTCCTGAGGAGCATAGATACCAAGAGCTACCTTAACCTGATACTCTTCTTCAGATAGTGTAGCAAGATCAGGATCAAGTTCTAGGGACTTAGCAAGTTCCTTAGTAAGGTATTCTTTATTCAACCTCATTGACATTTCCTGATCACCACCAGCAACCTGTATAAGTTGTAACATACGTTGAGATCTAACTTCCTTAGCCATCAAAGATGATACACCCTGTGGTTTAACTTCAAGGTCACCTAGTAGAGCAGGGTCAAAATCAAACTGATTGTTCCAGGCAAAGTAAGCCTTACCCATTGGTTCCAGTACATAGTCATCTATGTTCTTAATGACAGTCTTGATTGCTCCAGAAGCTGCACCCATTAACATTGAGATACCAGCAGCAGTACGACCTACTCCAGATACTCCAGTCTGTCCATGAGAGAAAGAACTGATACCAGTACCTTCATCCGCTAAGGCTCTAAACTTATCATACATCATCATGTTAGCCTGTGCAGTACTTGGGAATTGAATAGAGTTAATGGTACGTCCAGGTTGACCACCCTCACGCTTCCAGATCTTACCAGGATACATATCCATAGTAGTATCAGAACTGAGGTTATCACTATCTACTTCCAACATAATGTTACCTGCAAGTACTGCGTTATCCACAGACATACGGGCAAAGCCATTCATCAATGTCTGACTATCTTCCATGTTCTCAGGTAGGCCTACTCCAAAGAAGTTATAAGGATCTTCTTCATAAGGGCAGACATAGTAAGGTATACGAGCAGGTTTAAAAGGATTAACTACAAGACGAATAAGGATACCATTACAGAGATAGACACAGACATTAACTTCATCATCACCTTTCAGGCCCTTTGGAAGTTTAAGACCAGGAAGATCTTCCAGCTTACTAACTGTCATTACTCCCCAATACTCTAACATTTCAAACTTGTTAGTGGTAATTGTATCATTACCTTCCTTAAGGGTTGTCTCCCACTCTTCATCAGAGTAGTTAGGTCCTAGTTCCAGAGCCATGTCAATGGCATCTGCAAGGAAGAACTTCTGTTTCTTATAGGCTCTCAACTCAGATCTTCCAAGTTTATGACGTTCAATAAGCCACTCACTATCTTCCACACTGGAAGCATCTGTATCATTGTAGATAGACCAGATAGAAGCAAACTTACTAACTGGCATAGGTATTGACATAGGGTCATAGTTACCCTCTTCGTCCCAACGAGGATACTCTTTCTCAGTATGGAATGGACCCTTAAGACAGCCTGCACCTAACATACACATTTCAAATAGGAACTTACGGAACTCACGAGGCATGCGAGACTCAGTCAATTGATCTTGTATCTTCTTAGTCATTGCTTCAGCAGCAACCTTAGATGGGTTCATTGAGACCTGACCTGCTTTGTCAGCTCCACCCTCTTCAACAACTAGGTCTACATCGGCACCTATTGATAAAGCTTTAGCAGCAATTCTCTTCATACGCTCCATAATGGAATCATTAGGAAGTACATCGTTACCATCTCCTGGGAATCCAATAGGGTCTACAGGCTCCTCAGGGGCACCCTCAGGGCTTGAAGCACCCTTTTGGCTACTAGGGTCTATGTGGATAGCTTCTAGTGTCCCTACGGGCTTCTCTGTGGCCCCTACGGATATGGGGAACATAGGTCCACCGAGTAGTACATCTAGTAGTTGTCCATAAGCTGCAAGAGTTTTAGTCTTTGTAACCTTAATAAATACACGAGATACTTCTGTATCAGTAAACTCAACATCATCTCCGTATCTTCCACGGAAGTTCTGGTAGGATCTTAACCATCTAGCTTCAGCTTGTTTACGGTTAACCTTGCTCTGTTCAAACTTACTTAAGACATCAGCAGCTACTACACCACCTGGTGCACTTAATACCATTGTCTCAAGAACTGTTGGTGCTGCATCTTCTACTAGTGTTTCATCTTGCATTGTTATTTCCTTATATTGCTTTTAGCTATACGATCTATGTAAGACGTTACCCGTCCCACGTAGACATTCTCTGGTTCTTTATCAAAGAAACCCCCTGTGTTTAGTGTCCAGTCAAGGGTCTCTGCTGCTAGTCCTTTAGTTAATCCTTTAAAGTCTTCTCTATGGTATGAGATGAGTTCACTTGTAGCTGTATTTCCAGTATCTCTAAATAGAATAAAGGCTGCTACATCACCTGTTACTGTTAGGAACTTAAGTTTATTAGGTGAATACTTGAACTCACCATTTAGTCCTAGCCATCTTGAACCTGATAGAGTGACTGTTGGAGTTAGAGTATTAACCCCTAAGTCGTCTAAGTACTCATGGTTTGAGTCGAAGACATAGTCCAGTTTAACTGGGATTGCTTTGATAACAGCAGTGACAACATCTATTGAACTTAGTAGGTAGATCTTGTAGAGCCTTGAGTCTCTTTCCAATAAGGTTCTATCTACAAAAGTAACTGTAGGTGAATGATCCATCTCTAAGAGAAGGGGCACTGCATTGACTTCAACATCTATTATAATAACTATTGTAGTATCTTGAGGAGATAAAGTCAAGGTACCTGTAGTTGAAGTAAGAGTATAGTCTATATCAATTTCAACAGTGGTATTAGTTGCTGAAGTAAGAAGCCCAACTGGTACAACGATAGTATCAGTATCTATATCAATAATAATACTTGTATTGGTTACAGAGGTATTTAAAGAGAGAGTCGTAGAGATAACTGTTGTATCAACAGACACACTGGTAGTACTGGGTGAGGTAGAAAGAGATACAGAGCTAGGAGTTAAAGCCCAAACACGTATGTAGTCTTCAGTAATTCTGACAAGGCTACCCTCGGAGATACGCCTGTAACCACCCTCTGTAACTCGTTGACCTTCCACGTATTACGCTCCTATAATTTTAGATACTGTAGTTGTTGTACTAATATTCCCAATCACCATAGGCTCTGAGACTTACACTTACTGTGTTTGATGTGGTTGTGCCACCTGCATTTGTTACAGCGACTTTCCATGTTTCTGTTTTAGTAGTACTGTATCCACCCTCAGGTGGCTCACTGTTATAGCTTAATGTCATATTGTTGGCAGTCCTTGCGTCACCCTCAGTCATACCAGAGCCTGAAACCTGTGTCCATACGTAGGTGTATGAACCTCCTGATCCTCCATTGATCGTAGGAGTTAATGTTTTAGTAGCAGTACACGAACCTTCAGTAGTCTCTACCCAACAAGTTACTGTACCCCCAGTAATTGAAACAGATGAAGGGGCAGTGGCATTAGCCTGGCCATAAAAGTTACTCAGTGAGATTGTACCTGAACTAGGTACAGTACCTACTCCATAATATTCACTTATAGATATAGGGTTAGAGCCACCAAACTCGGTTTGGACATTGGCAAGGGTAATAGTTCCTGAAGACTGGAGTGTCATTACTTATCCTATGGGAATAAAATTGGGTGTAAGTCTTGTATTAATTGATCCATACCAGACACATCAGTCTCTGCTACAATATGAACTTTTGTATTATCAACAAAGTCCACTTGTAAATCTGCAGGTTGTGCAGAAGGGCTTGTTCTAGTTGGATGCCAAAATATATCTCTTATGTCAGCCATGTCTATTTACTCTCTTTCTTTAATTGTTTTTGTAAATTGTAATACCATTATTTATCCTAATCTGCTTCTGGAGCAATTATTGCACCAACGGCAATCTTTTGTGCAACACCATTACCAACTTCTGCAATACGTTCCGCAGTTACATCTGCATCATAGGTTGTTCCATCTTCTGCAAAGCAAACATTAACACTACGCTCATGTATAATGGGGGTTGCATCGTCTGAAGTAAATCTTACTTTAATGTCACGAATACCTGTTAGAGTTGTTGATATAGTTTGCCCTTCGTTATCTGGATCGGGGGTCTCTTCTACCCTAGTACCATCAAAAGTCTCAAGTAGTTCACTTGTTACTGCCATTTTATTTACTCTCTAATTGTTTTTGTAAATCATCTACTTTAGTGTTTAATTCTTTGATTGCTTCAACGAGCAGACCCACCATGTTGCCGTAAGCAACTGTTAGTGTTTCTTCTTTTGTGTCAGGATGCACATCAGTGTTAATCACTTCAGGTAATACTTTCTGCACATCTTGGGCGATAAGACCACTCTGTCTAGACCCATCTACATCAATCCTGTCATAGGTGTATCCTGTTAATGTAGATACTTTGGCTAGTGCATTGGGGATCACTTCAAGATTATCTTTTAATTTTCTATCTGAGTAGGCTGTGACGTTACCTGCTGCTACGACATTACCACCGAAGTTTGCATTATTGTTTGCAAGACTTATATAAAAAGGCCATTGACTATTAACTTGAGTCCATGTAGTTGAGTTATCTCCTCCTCTCAATATATAGAAGATGTCTGAGTTACAGTGCAACATTGCACTATTGTGGTTAGTGTCTTGAAGATAAAGAGTAGGGCTTGCATGGTTGATAATTAGATTATCAGTTCCCGTTTTTAGTGCGTAAGCAGCACCTTGTACTCCATCAAGTAAATCAGCGTCTAAGGTTGAGCCTGAACCATCATTACCCGCGTGCCAGATTGTGCTGCCACTGGCGTATAACGCTGTCTTATTAAAGTAAAAATTTGCCCTGTCAGTGTAGATGTGACCATAACTTGCATTCATTGGGCCTAATGAAATGCTACCATAAGCAGTATTCATTACATTACTAGCTGTTGGGCTAGTATAACTACCTGCATTATTAGTTATACTTCCGTTAACAGTAACATCACCTACAGAAGAGATTTTAAATGCGTATGAGGCGTTTGCATTAGGTCTTACCTGCCAAGCTCCACTGTTATCACTGGAGTTAGTTGCCACATCAAAGTAGTTACTTCCGTTATGCATTCTTGTAAAGACCCAAGTACCTGCACTTTGAGATTGGTAGATATAACCACCACCATTGATAACCATTCCCCCTGTAATAGTAGGGTTTGCTGAAAGGACATTATTTCCAGAACCAGTAGTAGATGTCGCCCCTGTTCCACCTCTGGCGGTTGCCACAGTGCCAGAAGATATATTAGAACCGCTAAGAGAGGTTAATGCCGCACCACTACCAGAGAAGGCAACAGCATTAACAGTATCACTACTCCGTACCCCCCAAATCCAGTCAACACCGTCAATATTATTGTCATGTCGTCTTATAGCGAATTTGGTATTTGCACCTAGAACATTAGCACCCGATATTGGGAATTTCTTATCTGTGTCAGAAGTGCCATCATGATTTAGCGACCAACCATAGTTGTTGTTAGAAGCTGCCACACCTGCGTTGTTTTCTGGGAAGAATATTCTTCCTGCTGCCTCACCGTTACTTAAGGCATCTCCTGTTACTTCCATCAAAATACCACGAGATTTACCAGTGGTTGTTAAACCCTTCTGCCCAATTTCAATACCACCACTTGTAACAAATGTAGAAGCATATGAACCTCCAGATGCTAAGGTGGCGGTGTCTGGGATATTAAATACAGTGCCATTATAGTCGAACGCTTTTGTATTATTACCATAGACTGAAACAATATTTCCAACTGAGCGTAATCCATTATAGTCAGCACCTGTTGTTGAATTGTCTGATACCGATACTTGGGAAGTTCCGTCTGTTGAATGGAATCTTGCAGGGACATCTGACCCACCAGAAACTGTCAACAAATCCGAAAATGTCTTAGCACCACCTATAGTTTGAGTACCTGTAGTATATACACCGTTAGTTACTGTACCTGCGTTTCCAGACACCGTAGTCTGAACAACATTAGGAGATGAGTTAGTCAGTGTAACTGTACCGCTAGTACCCCCACCTGACATCCCACTACCTGCTGTCACACCTGTGATATCACCTACATTAGTCGTATACCCTGCACCGTTTGTAATGGCGTTGTTGTTCAAAGAGATACTAGCAGAGCCATTAAATGAAACTCCTGCAATCGTTCTTGCGGTTGCTAAAGTAGTAGCTGTGCCTGCGTTACCTGATACTGTAGTTTGAACTACGTTAGTATTCTTAGCTGTATTGGCTGCTATAGCAGAATTAATTGAGTTAGCTAACTTGTCTGCTGTTACAGCATCGTCTGCAATCATTCCTGTCTCTACAGCACCACCTGCGATTGTAAGTTCTGTTGACCCTGTTACGTCACCTGTATGAGTGGCATTAGTCACCTTGGAAGTATTAGCTGTTATCGCTGACGCTTGTCCAGAAGTGATTCCTGTTTTAGCAGTATTAGCTGTTATTTCAGAGTTAATAGAGTTTGCTAGTTTGGCTGGGGTTACGTTGTCATCTAGTATCATAGAAGTAATAACTTTACTAGCTCCGATAGTAAGAGCAGCGTCACCTGTAACATCACCTGTATGAGTGGCGTTAGTTGTCTTAGATGTATTAGCCGTAATTGCTGAAGCTTGCCCTGACGTAATGCCTGTCTTAGCTGTATTGGCTGTGATAGCAGAAGCCTGTCCACCAGTGATTGTTGTTATTGTCTGCCATGAAGAAGTACCATCACCATCTTCTCTCAGTAGCTTTGTGCCACCTGTTTCTCCAGTAGACTTTATAGCTGTTCCCTCTGAGGTGACACCACTTGTTACTTCCCAAGAACCTTTAGATGTGTAAGTGTATAAGACACCATTCATCAGTAGGGTATCGTTAGTTTGGGGACTACCAGGGAAACTACCACTGTATGTATAGGCTGTCATTCTATTTAACCTTTGTTATATTAAGCTTTTGAAGCATCTAAGAATGTTTGTA
>Ga0307994_1001157_pt1 | contig 16434 bp, 4 predicted proteins | sample EllFjometagen261_FD_203171 | JGI IMG/M metagenome (GOLD analysis project Ga0307994, IMG submission 203171) | Marine microbial communities from Ellis Fjord, Antarctic Ocean - #261 | ecosystem: Environmental > Aquatic > Marine > Unclassified | place: Southern Ocean | collected 2014-11-02 | reverse complement strand
CTTTTCTGGTGTTCTTTGTCTTTTGCTGCCGTTTGCAGGATGGATGCTCCTGCCTCTTTACTTGGACATTTTAAAAAACATGTTCTTTTTTAAAAAATCAATGAAATTTTTTCAAGCTTCCCACCGAATTGCTGCAATTCCAAAAATTGTTAGCATTTTTAATACCAATTTTTGGAAACGTTGACGGTTCGTGGCGTATCACAGTAAACTACGAGGTTTCCACGCTTATCTAAGTTATAAGAAGACGCTCAAAGGTGTTCCAAAGATAGATTTTCAGCAAGTTTGGTACGAGTTGGAGATGTTCAAGTGTGTCGCGTTCCATGCGAGGTAAAAAAGAACCAATATTGTGTTTTTGGGGTGTTCGGGTTGAAAAAAAGTGGAAAATCCATCCGTTCAACTCTCAAAAAAGCTTGATCGCCACATCCCTCATCGCATCGTGTATTATCTTTGAACAAAAACAACAATGGAGTTTGAAGACGACGATGTGGCGATTCGCTCACACTACCCTGCAACATTTTCTCTTTCTATGTCTCGACGCTTCCCACGTCGAAAAATTATTGGTGGAAGCCCTACCACCCTGCAACAACAATTGTCTCCTCTGTCTCGGCGTCGAAAACGAAAAACTACAACATGTCGATCAAGACGACAAAGTTTAATGGGCAAGCCTTGGCATACTAAAAATTTAGCAAGAATGCCAAGGCTCACGTTGAAGCCGCACGAGCCTCCACCACCACCTTTAGTACCTTTGATGTCCAAAAGAAGAAACAAACGATCGACGGACCAACGCGAAAATACTCTGCGTGCTATACAACGATGGAAAGCAAGAAAACAAGATCGAATGAATCGAACAAAAAATAAAGACTCGTCTGACATTGATTCAACAGTTAACAAATCATGCAGGCAATCAGCAGCAACAATATCAAATGATCTCGCACTCTTCCTTTGTGATGTCTCTGGCACAATGATAAAAGAATTTCGAAAATTTGATGATGATTTAAGTGGTGAATTATCAAAGGAAGAATTTGAAGGTCTTATGGATGCGCTAAGAAAAAAGGATAATTTTCAATTATCAAGACAAGATGCTGATCTTTTGTATATGGCATTTGATGATGATCAGAGTGGTAGCATAACAACCAGAGAAGTTTGCGAAGGTTTGTTTGCATGTCATCATCGATGTCCAACAAATATTATTGGGCAACGATTACCTCCAAGAAAAGTTCGTGAGCATCATGATGAAAAACATGGTTTGCAACCGGCGACACCACGAAAGAAAAGTGTATACGCACCACTCATGATGCGTGGAGGAATGATACAACCCGAAGAAGGTAACTCATACTATCCTATTCGACCATCTACTCCAAAATTACCAGAGTACAAAATGTCTCCAATGGATAGGAGAGCAAATTTTTTATGGGAGAGCGATTTGTTTTAGATTCAGATGATACAGTACTTGTAACTTGTAAATTCTTGTACCTTCGGTACAATATATGTGTGCGTACAAAATGTAAAATTTCTTTATAAATTAATTTATAAATGATAAATATTTAATTTATATATATTTTAAATGTGCTTTGAACTACCTGCTCTCCATGCGTTCCTCGCTATCTCTGAACGTTCTCGTCGTCCCAAACAAACACAATATCGACATCAGCACGAGGCAGCCCAACAAAGCCCACACGACACTGCTGCCATTCTTCACTGGAAATAACGTGAGCACACCAAAAGTCAAAGATGTCATGGCAACGTTCACGCATTGAAAAAATTGAAATGCCGTCCTTCTCGACAACAATTTATATTTCACAGAAAGAACTTGCAGACGTGTAATTGCAACAGTATTACAGATTCCATCACCCACTCCCATGCACACCGCCGCAGTGTAGCTGAATAACAGAGACGAGGACACACCGGAGCTGCTCGGTGACATTCCCACATCATCTACATCGCCCACATCGCCCACATCGCCCACACCGCTGCTGCTGCTGCTGCTGCTGCTGCTGCTGCTGCTGCTGTCTCGTTCCACCATTACCAAGGCAGCTCCTGCTGAAAAAATCAACAATCCAAAAAGCAACAGACTTCGACTGTCCAATACTCTGCTGGATGAGTCCAATGCCATCCCAGTCAGTAGACTCGATACAATGTCTGACGCAGCCAGCACGCCAGATACGAGTGCTACCACGTGATCGCCGTGCTTTGTGCTGACGACAACGGGAAAAGCACCACCCCAAAATGAGTTTTCACAACCAATAAAAAGAATCAATGGAAGAAGAGTTCTGACTTCCGAAACGTTCATCAGCGACCACCAGAGTCCTCCACCATTCTTTGTACTTAAAGACAAATTCTCAGTCAAACGACTCGACGCTAAAGGACTCTCCAGTCTGTTCCCTCCTCTTTCTTGTTCTTCTTGTTCTTCTTGTTCTTCTTGTTCTCTGGTAGCTTCATCGTCATCATCTTCTTCTCCTTGCAGTAATGCCTCTCCTCTTCCTTTTGCAGTCCTGGGCCTTACGAACATCCACATTAATATTGACGACAAAATTGCAATGCAAGCCGTACCCACAAACACGTTCGAGCTTGAAAAGTTCAACTCATCAAATGCCCAAGCTGTTGCAAAGTTACCAACTGCGTTGCCACTCATGAATGACGCCCAAAATATTCCACTCCATCTGCCTCTATTGTTCGTTGAAGAAGATGCCGTGAGTAGTGACCCTTGCGCTACCCACAACAGTCCTGCCCCAACACCAAGAAGAACTGACGTAGAAAGTTGGTACGCATGGGCAGAAGAAGTTTGACCAAGAGAGCAAGCAAACAGAAATGGAGCATACATGAACGCTCCCAACGTAAGTCCACGAGTTTCTGCACGAAGAGAATCAGGATGACGCTTGTTCGAACATTTCTCTAAGATTGTTGGAGCGAAATAAGAAGTCACCGAGAACGAAGCATACAACAGCGCGAGGGAAGTATTTCCCAGCTTGCCCAGCGTTGGACTTACTTGGTTCTGTGCCGAATAAAAAGCAAAGAAAAGAATGAAAAAAGAAATGCAGAGTCCTGTTAGGCGCTTGTTGTCGGAATTGCAAGATGGCAGCATGTCCAGGAGTTTCACCGGTTCAAAAAATATTAGGAGTCGGTGAAACGATGTCCCGCGTCTCTATTCAAGAAGCTTGAATCCAAGTCTCCGCCTGTCTTTTCCTTTTTCTCGTTCACGTTCACGCGCACGTGTCGTGTTAGTTAGTGTAGCGTTATAGGTCAAAATTCTCGTTCCAGTAGGTTTTTATATATTTTTTTTCGAGAACCAAAGATCGAAACTTTTGAAAACCTCAAGCCTGTGTTTCCCTTTTGTCGTGCTCGATCCTCTCCTCGATCGTTCTTCTGTTTCTTGATCTCCATGGCGTCACTTGCCGTCTTCGAGAGAGTGCTCGACTTTTGCTCATCAGCGTTTCACAATGATTTTGTCATTGATGATGATCTCAATCGTTGCAAAACGTCGAACAAGCAGTACCTTCTGTCAATCGAATTTGCCGAGTGTCTCCGCAGAATGGACAGCAGTTCTATAAATCTCAACATTGATTTGCAACCTTGTCTGACACGTTTGATTGCCAGCCTCTCACGTCGACACCGGCAACAAGAAGAGTACATTTTGCTGCGACAGCAAACTGACGTTAGTTCCGGCACACCACTTCAGTCAACCTCGTTGTACTCGTCTCCTCCACCCGCCATCGAACAGCAGCAGTCTCACAGCCTTGGGAATACTGCGCAGTCGCCGGCGAGAGACAGCAGTCCCATGTATCCATCACCTCTGCTGTCGGAAACATCATCGTCCAGCTCCGACAGTGAGAGTGCATCATCGTCACTCCAGTGGTCCACTCCTGATGACATGCAAGTATCAAAACCCGTCTTTGGATGTGAAGCTGCCAAGGCGGCATTAAACGATGCAATCAGTCTGCCGTTGACCGTGCCACGCTCGATGCTCAAAGGAATTCGAAGCATTGGATCAACTGGCATTCTTTTATACGGTCCACCCGGTACAGGCAAGACTTCCCTTGCTCGCCAGGCATCAGTCGACTTTCATTTGCCACTTCTTGTTGTGACGCCTGGCATGGTTGTTTCCAAGTGGGCAGGTGAGTCGGAGAAAAAGATTCGTTTGATCTTTGAGCAGGCTACTCAAAGATCGCCTTGTCTTTTATTTTTTGACGAGCTTGATGCTTTAGCTTACGGCAGAAGTGAAAACTCGGATGACGACGCGGCAAATCGTCGTCTTCTTGCAGAGCTTCTCATGCAGCTGTCTAATTTATTAGAGACGGATGATGGAAGTGCATCAAATGTTGTCGTCATGGGTGCTACGAATCGTTTGGATGACTTGGATCCTGCTGTGCAGCGACGCTTCAGTAGTCGTGTGTTTGTTGGAAATCCAAATCAGCAAGCAAGGGTTCAGCTGCTGAGTTACGGATTGGAAGGAATTCAAGTCGAGAAAAATGTAGATTTGGAAAGCATTGCATCACAGTTGGAAGGTTGGAGTGGTGCTGATGTTTTTTCAGTGTGTCGTGAAGCTGCACTTCGTCCAGTGAGACGCTACCATGAAGCTGCTAAAAAACAGCAGCAGCAAGAGCGCAGCAGCACAATTGAATTGGAAGTTGATGCTGAAAATGAAAAGAGAATAATTTTAGTGAAGAATCTCACTTTGGATGCAGTCAACAAAGATGATTTTGATCATGCAGTGTCAAGCGTAGTGCCCGTCCATATGTCCAAAAGTCAAACAGGGCGCACTGTCTAGCTCTATTGTGTGTGTGTGTGTGTGTGTGTGTGTATATATATATTTTTTTATTACCACAACTACTCCTTTTTTATTGTATGAAAAAAGAAATTATTATATATATCGTTTACATGAATGTAGTAGACATGTTGCACACTGTATTACAGTACTTGCCGCTTTTTATTTAGCATTTTTTTTTTTTTTTCTCGTCACAATTTTTTTCCTCTCCTTTTTTCACTCACAAGTGAAGAGTCAACCCAGCCCAACTACGTATGCAAATATTTGGATCAGTAGCAAGATCAATCAAACACTCAACTTGTGCTTCAACACTCAGTGCATTCCTGTCCTCCGTTGATCCATTGGAGCAGACGTTGCTTCGATAAGAGTCACTTCTTCCAGCTAACAAACGTTTTAAATTTGGCATTACTGATTGAATATGTTTGTGATTTGTTGTTTCTAATTCCTCTCCAATAATATCTGATGGATGAACACCTAACAATTTTTTTCTCATTATTTCAATTCTTTTTTCTGGATCAAACTGTAACTTGACTTTGCTCTTGCTCTTGCTGCTCTTGCTGCTCTTACTGCTACTGCTGCTGCTGCTGCTGCTGCTGCTGCTAGTTGACATGCTTGGCAATGCATCACCAATGTCATCAAACATAGGATCACCAATTCCATCCATTCTTTTATCGTTACTTGCTCCTTTCGTCCATTCAACTAATGGATCATGAACAAAGACATCAGTAATAGCAAGCAAACAAGTTTTATCATTTCGCATTGCAGACATTGCATTACACATTTCATTGCGTAACATTTGTTTGGTATCCAATGGTGTCATAATATTTAATAATTGTCGTGTTAAACGAAATGGAATTAATTCTGGTACACCAAGTGCAAATGTTGCTGTACCAAATGACATACCAAAATCAATCGCAGCTAATGTACCATCAACTTTAGATACTAAAAAATTTTCTAAATGACGATCACCCATGCCTAGTAAGTAACCACAAATACTATTGACAGCAATACATCGTGTCATTTGTCGACGAAGCAAATGAAATACTTCTGGACTGTTTGACATTTGCATCAAACGAGTTCTTAATAAACAATTTGATGGAGATGCATCAATTTGAATTTTTAAATAATCTTTTTTCATATCATTTGATTTTTTAAATATATCAACGTAAGAACGTGCATCATATATTGCATTTTTTTCTTTCTTTCCAATTTTTTCTTTATAAAATTTTGCAAGAGGAGTATTAACAGCCATCATTCTCTCTTGGTCACTTTTTTGTGTTGTTCTTCCTTTTGATCTGCCAACTTTTTCACCACGTAATATTCTTTCTCTTTCTTCTCTCTCGACGATGCGTTGTTCGTTCTCTTCAATTTGATTAAAATATGAACTTCGAATTGTTTCCGTGTCATTCAGCCACTCAACTATGCCATGGTTGGGACCCATGGGTGTCACGCTGTACGTGACATTTTGAAGATGGCGACAGGATGGAGTCTTTCGAAAAATAGAATTCATGTACACAAACATTTGCTCAATTCTTTGATCATTACGCATATCTTCACCACCTTTGCACAACACATAATGCTCCAAGTAATCAGATCCTATAATTGCAAGACGACGAGGTTTTCGAAGAGAACTAAGTTGGAGCATGGTACGACCAAAGGAGGCAATTCTTGGATGCAAATCTGCACGAGGAGGACCGATGGATGACATTCCTTGATACAAGCCAGGAATTTCAATAGTTGTATCGTGAAGTGTTGAGGTGGAGGACGAAGACGAGGAGGACGAAGACGAGGAGGAGGAGGAGGAGGAGGAGGAGGAGGACGACAACGACGACATTTGAACATCTCCGTCAGCATCAAACATGTAGCCATCGTCATTATCTCCTCCATTCTTACCACCTTCATAAGCATCTGGATCATACGTCGAAAACCACTCCGAGCACTCTTCTACACCAACTTTTGACTTCTTTTTGAAATCTTTTTTTGTTATGGTATCCAGCATTTCTTTTTCATCGCTTTCTAGTTTTCGTAATCCACTCTGACTATCAATTACTTTCTGCAATTTACTTTTTAATCTCGAACCATTCTTGCGAGCAAACTCACGCTGATACTTTCCGATTTGCTTTCCAACGTAAGGTTTCTGAAGACCAGTGACATCATTGATGAGTATCTTGCAATAAGCATGTCTTTTTTTCTTCCACTTTTCTACTTCAGACACACTTGCTCCTTTTTCTGGAAACATCTTCTTAATTTTCTTAAGTCCATCCAAGTATCGGCTTTGAGGAAGAAGAGTGCACTCAATGGCAGCGGCAAATGTCTGGAGTGCTCGACCCTTGGGTGACCTCTCCACTTTTTCTTTCAACTCACGTAAAAGTGACTGGCTTTCCTCGTCTAAAGTTTCATACATCATGTTGAAATTATACCACACTGCATCAGGATACATTAACATCATTGGCTCAATTAAATTGGAGATAATAATTTTTGTAATGTGCGAATACTTGTGTGCACCACAAAGTGAGAGAATTTGCGTATGCCACTGGAGGAGTACCCATGGTGGCAGATTACGTGTACCAATGTCAAACGCCTCAATGACAGCATCACAACCAACCCATGGTCGAAGAATTGACAACACTCGAGGGAACCACGTCAAAGGTGATGCACCCACAACCATTCTTACTTTTGCTTGCGTATACAAATGCAAAGAACGCAAAGAAAGATTGATAATTCTTACGACCAGCTTCTCACGTCCACCAGCAATATTTTTTGATTCTGATGACTCTAGCAGCTCAGAGCAAAACATGGCGTACCGAAGAATAGGTTCCCAAAACATTTCAGGCTCTTTGGTTTTTCTTGCCAGTTGGTCTGCATGGACGTAGGCATCCATTGCTGCTGAAGACGAGGACAAGGACGAGGACGAGGACGAGGACGACGACGACGAGACTGCTGACAGCGCATCACCGCGAAGAAAGTTCAGACGAACAATTTCAGGATCTACAAGTGGACGACGGTCCTCTCCTTCCTCTGCATCGTCATGAAGTGATTCTTCATAAAACTCCTCCGTGTCTTCAACAATTTCATTCAGAATTGTTTGAGCGTGATCATTGAGCTGGAGACTTATTACGCTGTTGTACTTGTTCTCAAAATATACTCGAGCACATTTATGAATTGGTATTAACAAATCCTCCGTATCTTGAAGCTCCTCCATGTATACTTCAGCAACATCAAAACTTTTTTGATTCATCATTCCCTCTGCACAAGAGAGTGACATGGATTGTACACCAAAAGTAGTCAGTTTGACGAGTCTCTGTGATTTGCTGCTGCTTCCACTGCTGCTGCTGCTGCTGCCACTAGTCACGTGATCAACAACACTTTGAAAAGTTTCCTCTAAAATGTTGAGACACAGTCCTCGTGTGCTACGAAGACGCTCCCACGTCGCTGGTCCATCATGATCGATGGAAAGTGCGCATGACTTCCATGACTCGATCAATGTTGTCATGCGTCGCAGCATCAGAGTCTTGACATCCTTCAGTGTCAACTGTGAGGACGACGAATTAATACCTCTCGATTTTAATTCGTTCAGAGCATCACGAAGTCCCATTGTTGTTTGGAGAGTCTCCAGCAATGGTACTCTTTCCAAGATTGCATGACGTTCAGCAATTGCCATCGGATGAAGATCCGTCCATTTTCTTGCAACGTCGTCTGCTGCAAACTCTAGGATTGGAATGGCTCGATCGTACTTTCGTTCTGACATGAAGCAAAGAGCAGCCTCTGGTGCAAAATGCTCTAATATAAACGAGCGACGACCAGCAGACGACATGCTTGTCGACGAGGCAGACGACGAGGCAGACGACGAGGCAGACGACGACGAGGCGGAAGACGACGACGACGACAATGACGCTCCTTTGGCATCTCCACTGCCATCATCAAATGCATTCTCCAAAAATTGAAGCAAACTCGCTGCATCACGCTTGCTGTGTGTAGTGATACCACCACGAAGACAGTATCGAATGAAATGGCCCACATTCTGAACTCTCCTTTCATCGTTCTTCTCTTCCCACAGTTGAAGATATCCACCCTCCCCATCGCTGTGTGGCTTGACAATGATGTCAGCAACAGCATCCCAGCGTTGAAGAGCTGTCGAGCATGCTAAAACACCACGACGAATTTGAATCTTTGCATGATTTTTTTTCTCGCTATCGTTTGTCGTCATTGACTTGTTCTTCTCTGTCTCTTGATATCTTTTTTGATACAACTCGAGTGCAATGCTACGATTTCCAGATCTCTCTGCATCCGATGCAGACGACAAGTCAACAAGGAGAGAGGAGAGTAGTTCGTCCTCTTCGTCCACCGATCCCTCCAAATGGCTGAGACTCCGAACAACATCTTCCTCCTTCGTCAGAGTGTACAAGTTCGACAGACATCTAGCCACAACATCACGAATGCCATACTCATCTTCTTCCTCGTCCTTCTCTTGCAGTGGAATGTCACCACCGTTGCACGTGCGGACCATCTCCTCTAACACTAACGCACCCAAGTGATAGTTTGAACTTTGTGCAGCAGCAGATGTAATTCCTCGCACTCGCTCTTGCGCCGCGGTCTCATTCTCGTTGCTGACATTCGCAGTTGGTGCTGGATGGCCTTCGACACGCACTATGTCCATGTAAAATTGAAGAAGACTCCCAGTCACGGCAGTGTTTCTTCCTGTCTTAGACGTTCCCTTCTTTTCCTCTTGTTCCTCTTGTTCGTTATGTTCGTTATGTTCTGATGACGAAGACAAAAGGAGCTCAGCAACACGATCCGCAAGCTCTGCATTTCGATCTCCAGCATCGCTGTCGTCGTTCTTTGAGACAAAGCAGGTGAACAGAGATGACATCCACTCTTTTGCAATGACATTGTCACTTTCGCACAACGCACGAAGTGGACGAATAATGTCAGACAATTTAATTTGAACATCAGGAAGCTCACCATCACGATAGCTTCGATACACTGTGACTCTTTTTCGCTGGTTGTTGTCTCTTTTTTGTGCTGCTGCTCCAGCACGAGCCTTCATTTCGTATCGAGAGATGGCAGTGGATGTACCGCCGGAGGTGGCAGAGGTAGACGAGGAGGACGAACCAGGAGCAGGAGGAGGGTCAGACTCTCTACCACTACTACTACTATCACGGGATCTTTTTCTCGATGTTCCAGTAAAACGATGCATGCTGCTGAAAGGAAGCTGCGACGAGGAGGCATCAAATGAGGGAACGTCAGGAATGACACGCGCTCTTTTGACAGACGGCAACCAATTAACGGGTTGTTGCGAGGACTGAGAGGACTGTGAAAATTGTGACGACTGCGAGGACTGCGATGCAAATGCACTGTAGTCAGACATGGTACTGCTGCTGCTGCCACTCTCCTCTTCCCCCTCCTCCTCCTCTCTGGGTCTTTTTCTGGATTTTCGACCACCGTCGCCAGAATCTGGAACCATCGACGCCATCATTCGATGCTGCAGATGTTGATCGTAGGCCAGTGACTGCCCACCACCCGCCTGCGTGGGTAAAAAGTGGAGCTGGCTGGCACCCTGCGTTGCAAGAACGTAGCCCACGCCACCTCCGTTGTCTCCTCCTTCTCCTCCTCGCTGACTACTGCTCTGCGAAGCACCATGAGCTTGTGACACTAGCTGACTAAATGTGTACTGCTGGCTGCTGGCGGAGGAGGAGGAGGAGGAGGATAGAGCCATGCTGCTGCCGTGCTCTGCATACGATGACATTTGTGACACCAGATTTGAGTACTTAGGCTGCATGGTCATTAGCTCGCTGGATGCTAAAACGTCAACTTCAACAAACTCACAGTCTTCAAGTTTATCTTCACATCCAGGAAGATGACGATCAAAATCAGAAGTTCTCTCGGTCAACGACAGTGTTAAAAATGATGCGTACTCTAACCACCTGTCTTCCATCTTGGTGTTGAACAGACCACCTCTCTCCTCTCTCTCGTTTCTCTCATCTTTCTCGTTGCACTGAGTCAGCAGCAGTTTCAAACGTCCAGTCACATCTTCCCCCACGGGTGAGCTGCCGACTGCGCTGTTCTCCACCATGGCCATAGTACCATGATGGAAAAAATATTTAATTAACGCACGAATTTTTTTACTTCGATCGTTCAATCCATCGACAAGAGTTTGATGAATCATGTCTTGCACTACCACAGCAAGATCTTTCTGGCCATGCATTCTTGCAGCAAACTGATAAAAATTGCGTCGGACGATCACGTCGTCGTGCCTGGACATGTGATATGTCATTGAGTGTCGACCGTTTGGATCTAACAGCAACGAGGCGTCCGTTGCTGGAATGATGAAACTGTCCTCTTCGGCGGCGGCTGCGGCTGCTGCTGCTGCAACGGCGGCACTACTACTCTGATGAGTCAGCATGATCTCTACCAGACGTATCACCTCGATCTGCGTGCGCACGTGATATCTCTCAATGAGATCATTTCGTGACACCAAGTGTGGACGCACGCGCATCCACACTTGTCTCCTCGTTATCGTGCTCCCTTTTTTCTGCTCGACGTACTGCACGTTATTCGAAGTATGATTCACGTACATCGTAATAAGACGTACGCACGTCGCACGATCATCACCGCTCAGCATGTTCATCTTCATGCAGATCGTCTCGAACACCTTGTCGCTGAGAACGTAGGGAAATCCATCACAGATTCTCTCGATTGTCGACAGGTACTGGCTTGCCCATTTGACAAGATCAGTTGACCCCGAAGCACCAGCACCTTCCAACACACGCTTCAAAGAGGACAAGGTTGAAAGAAGAAGCTGGCCTGCTGGTGACAACGGTGGCAGAATACCACTGGACAACGAACATCGTGCACGATGTAAAATCATGCCAATGACAACGGCAGCAGCATCACGCATGGATCGGCTACGATGCTCGAGCATAGCACCAAGTCCAAACTTCTTGTGTGTGTACAGCTGCTTCTCCGTGAGCGGAATGGTTGAACGAACCGTAGCGCTCATTAATGAATATTTGTTGCGAACACAAATGGACATGAGATGGAGTGACAAACGATGCATTCGATCACGCCACTTGGTGATGCGAGGATCAGAAGAGGACGACGAGGAGGAATAGGAGGAGGAAACACTACTACTGCCACTGCTCAGCTCGTGCTGGAGATGGACGCTTAACCATGCCGCGTCGTGACCCTTGCCACGACAGATGAACATTTCCCAAATTACACATGGATCAATAATTCCATCAGAACAATTATGTCCACTCTCTGCGTACAACTCACAGAGAGAACGAATGTGATGAATGTTTGAGCGCATGACGTATGTATCTGAGTTAGATGCACATCGCAACAGATGTGAAAGAAAAGAACGTGCGTCCTCTACGCCTGTTGTGGTCTCGTCTAGACCTGGTGGTGTGTTGAGATGTGGTGACCACCAATATTCGAGAAGACGACAAGTGTCTCGCAGCAGGTAGTGGAAACCACGAGTAGGTTGTCTTCCCTCGTCCGCTTTCACTGCCAACGTCATGATGGGACGAACAAATAGATTGGCAAAGGGAGCAAACGAAGATGGACGATGCATTAATATTTTTAAAACAAACAAACGCGAATCCATTGGATTACTTTTGTTGATCATGATGGCTCGCAAGTGCTTCATCCATGAAGGTGGTTTGCTCGAATCTGTTGCAACACGAAATGATCGACGATGAAATTTTTTTCGTAACAAATTGTCAGGATGATTTTCATTCTCCTCGGACCAGATCTCGTCCAAAGTGAATTCACCATTTGCATTTTTAACATCCATGACATCAATCAGATGAACGAAGTACTCCATGGTAGGATTTCGATTAAAAAAATCAAGTTCGACACGCTCCACGCTGTCAACACCAATCCTCGAAGAGAGTGCAGCGTCGTTGTTGCTGCTGTTGTCTTCGTTGTCTTCGTTGTCGTCGTTCTCCTCTCCCTCTTCTTTGTCAACCTTTCTTGCCATCACGATATCACCCTCGTCGTCCTCGTCTCCGTCATTGTCGTCGTCGTCGTCGTCATCGTCGTCATTGTTGTGTCCCTCCAGCGTCTGTGAAACTTCCAGAACGTCATTGTTTCTCGTTGAATGAGATAACATCTCAGGACGAAGAGAGCTTCCTGCCAAGTACTGATCACTGAGGTAAGCTAAGGAGCTGCTCTGATCGATGTTGCCACCGCCACCGCTGTTGCCACCGCCACCGCTGTTGCCACCACCACCGTTATCCCATCCATCCACCGACTGTGTGTCTGTTCGTGTTGCTCGGGAACCAGGCAGCGCAGCGTCCCACACAGATGTTGCAAACGATGTCGTGACACTCAGCTCCAACTCCTCTTCTTTTGTTCTTTCTGATTGAACAATACCTACTTTTTCAAAATATTTTGGACTCAAGAGAAGTTTTGCAAGGCTGGTCTCCTTTGTTTGTGTGCTAATAATCATAACAGAAAGGCACTTGTATGCCGACTGGCGCAGAGACAGTGAGTAAAATGTGTCAGTTGTTTGACTCCTTCGTTGTTCCCACTCCCCTTGAATGAAACGTCGACAGTGCGTTGCTAAGTAAATATTAAAAATCTTTTGTGGAACAATTTTTTCACTAGAAACAGCGCCTGATTTTGGATTCACCCACTCTGGTGTCGTCGACAAAAGTTTCTCTGCCATGGTTTTCTTGTCCAGCTTGTGGTAGACGCATTCAATTAAGTCAAAGCTCATACTAATCAGTGGAGCATCCTCTGAGCTTTGATTTGCTGCTGCAGACGTCAGCACAGCGTCACGACACAAACGAAACAGAGTTCTTTCTTTTCCTCCACCACCAAACGTGTAAGTAGTTGTCATGGCAGTGAGAAACATTTCTGATGACATGGATCGGACGTATGGAATGAGAAGATGGCGGACGACGGACATGCGATGATGCATGCTGCTAAGCTCTTGTGGTGATGATGTTGATGGTGATGACGACGACGACGACGATGACGACGACGACGACGATGACGACAGCACTCTTGTCGGAACACACGTTGCAAGAAGACGTTTCATGACTTCGTGACAAACTAAATCCTCCTTCCTAGACAATCTTCTGGATAAATTAGAATAACAAGTCTCAATGCGGAGTCTCATAGGATGGTGCATGTCGTACGACTCAGATGGTTGAATTCTACTTACACACGTGCCCACATGAAGAAGCAGCTCCAGGCATCCCGTTGTTTCCAGAAGCGGGAGAAGATGGTCCAACGGATGCAAGGAGGAATTCAGCAGTGTGCTAACACCGCGCAACGGTTCAAGATGCAAAGATGGATAACCGATCGTGGTATTTGTTAATTGCTGAACAATGGTACAGGAGCTGCTCTCCTTGAGAACACGTCCCATGCGCATTGGTGCTCTTGTTGAAAATCCTGGAAGAATCAGTGGAAGGAGTGTAGTTGAATCTCGATGACATCCAACGTGTGACAAACTTTGTAAGACTGTGCGTTGAAATAGTTGGAACAACGTTTTATTTTTTTTCATCAAAGAGAGTGTTGATTTGTGTCGATCACCCGATGTCGACATGATCATGAGATGACGCAGCATGGACATAAATGTGATGGCTCTCTTGTCTCTTCTACCAGGCAAGGAAGCACTCCATACCCATGGCTCTACTACACGAACCAAATGTGGAACGAGTGACTGGACAAAAAGAAGAGGTGGAATTGTACCAATGGGTACAGATCCAGTCTTAAAAATTGTTCTTTCCGATGTCGTGACCATTTCTATCATCTCCCACGCAAGATTTATCTCCTCCACATTCTCTGCATTCTCTGCATTCTCCTCTCCGTTCTCTCCTTCATTCCGACTATTCTCACTGCTGCTGGCTACTACCGTGCACAACCAGCCTGCAATCTCTGGCCACTGATCCTGTCGGAGAAGATGATGAGCAATACGACCACGATGAGTCGTCAGCAGCACACCAGATTCCTTGCTCTCAACATCTGGTGGATGCAGCAGGAGTTTCATGAACTCCATGGGTGGGAGCGTCCGACCCAACAACAGCAGCAAATCAAGTGCACGACGCAGCAGCAAAGTAACGACAGGACCTGTTGATATTTGGTTGTGTGCAAATAATGAGAGCTCAGTAGATAGGGTTGACACAATTCTTTGGCACCACTCCGAATGGAACGGACCAGCTTCCAAACGATGAGCACCAGCATTAACAAGACAAAGAACGATACTTATGTGATTAGAAACAATTTCTAACTCATTTGGTTTGTCTGCTCGGTCGTGAAACTTTAACCACGATGCTTCGTTTTTTGCCAACGTGACAAATACAGAGGAGTTAGTCATTCCACCAATCAGATTCTGCTGCACAATCGATGCAAAAGACGACGACGCTTGATTTTTAATCAGCACGCCAAACACATCTGTCAAGATCTTTTCACTCCGACGGACAAGTGGTGCCGTGACGTCGCTTGGGACGAAAACATCTTGATGCGTAAACAGCGGAGCACGGTCGATACCAGAAGATACGAGAAGAAAACAACGACAAAGAAGTGGTGCCATGAAGGGTTTGTCACAGAGAGCACGAACGATTGATTGACGTTTGGACGACAAAAGGCAATGCACGTACGTCAGGGCATGTCGAAGAGCTACAAACACGCTCTCGTAATAGGCGTGAGTAGGTGACGAGGAAGAGGTGGAGGACTGTTGATCCAACGCAGCAAAAATGTGTGGTATATCGTACTCAAAAAGATCTAAGGACTCGTCGCTAGCAGACAGACATCCTGTTCTCAGCAACCAGCCACGGCAGTGGAGACGTGCCGAGGATTTCTGGAACTGCTCAATCTTTCGATGGTACTGCTCGTTCTCTTTTTCTTTTTCCTTCTCCTCCTCCTCCTGCTGCTGCTTCTTGCTGGTCAGTAAATGATGTTCCGCCATGCATTCTTTCGTTGTCTTTTTGTACTTTTTTACATGCCATTGAAAGTAACCACCATCTTTAGCGTAGCAACTTTTAGACAGGAGACTGAAAATTCGAATTGAACGACGTTGACATCGTATACCGTTCGAAGGTCGTGCTGCCTGGTGAAGGAGCCATGACATGAGCTCATGAAAATTTGATAAGATGTGATCCTCTCGCAAGTCTGATGTTACCATTAACATTGGATGATATTTTCGTAACATTCGGACAATATGATCAAGAGCTTCATCAATGGGATCAGAGAACTCCACATCCTCATCATCCACTACCAGCACGACGGTCGTCGTACTCAATCCTCCTCCTCCTCCTGCTCCTCCTCCTGTTTCTCTTAGTCGCCCATCTCCTGCTCCACCACTACGCAGCGCGTGGACCAAACATCGTGCCATCTCCATGCAATGTTTGTCAACAATTCTTTCCTTCTCACGAAACGTAACGTACATTCCATTGAACGAGAGAGCAGCACCAACACGTTTAAAGTAGTCTGGATGTGACAGAAGCGTATACATTCTTGTCAGCAGACTGTCAGCATTCAAAATCGACGATGACGACGACGACGACGACGATGATGACGAAGGTCGCCGAGAACCACCATCATCGTGCTTGATACACCATCGCATGAACTCTGCTAGCGCACTCGCACAGTGACGACGAAGTGCAGCGTCAGTCCTAGAACCAACACCATCAATGATGCTCTCCAGGAGAACCATCGTCTGC
>Ga0307994_1001149_pt1 | contig 16500 bp, 14 predicted proteins | sample EllFjometagen261_FD_203171 | JGI IMG/M metagenome (GOLD analysis project Ga0307994, IMG submission 203171) | Marine microbial communities from Ellis Fjord, Antarctic Ocean - #261 | ecosystem: Environmental > Aquatic > Marine > Unclassified | place: Southern Ocean | collected 2014-11-02 | reverse complement strand
CCTACAGAGAAGTTCTGAGCAGGGCCGTGGCTTCCGCCATCCGTTTGCATATTCATGGCACCTATACGCCAGTCATCGCCTATTTTGCCGCTCAGGCGTGCACCTCCTAGTATGGGTACAGTGCTTCCATTTTTCAATCCTATTTTTCTACTAAAGAAAGGTCGTATTTGCCTAAAACCAAAATTAGCAAACAGGTCTCCATTTTCTATAAAAAAATTTCTACGCTCTGGGAAAAACAGGCTAAATCTACTTAGGTTAGTCTGTTGCCTATCTACTTCTACTTGAGAGAAATCTGGGTTTACCGTAAGGTCTAACTGTAGACTAGAACTTATGGCTATCTTGGCGTCTACACCCAAATTTCCTATAGGTTTGGCATCTGTCTTTGCGATATAGTCCTTGCTCACCCCGCTACTCACGTAAGGTATTATAGCAACATATTTTTTAGGTTTTTCTAGCGGTTTATCCCAAATCAACTTGCCACAATAATTGAGTGTTGCGATATTAAAATTTCGAGGTACGGCTGCCCACGCCGAGCTTTCGTTCCGTTTTAAATCATTCCTAGTAAAATTGACACTCCACTCTGTACCTCCCTCGCTAAAACGGATACTATTAAACGGGATAGCCATTTCTACAAACCACTTGCCATCGCCCTGGCTTACAGCAGAATACCATAAATTATCCCAAGCGGTGGTTACTCCAAAATCACCTCCGTTTTCTATGCTGCCTTCTCGCTGAGCTCCTCTTGGGTTTACAGCAAAGCTAAAACCGTTGGTCTTATCATTAAATGGATTGAGGATTACCGAAAAAGCATCTGACCTAGGATACGAGAAATCTCTCTTTAGACTCTGTATTACATAGTCACCAGGAAGCTCGTCATAACAGATGGCAGCCACATATATGTTTTTAGCATCATAGGTAATCATTACCTCTGTTTTAGATTTAGCGTATGCAGTATCAATAGGCGTACTGATGTAGAAATCTGCTGCTTTGTTCCCCGTTTTCCATACTTTTTCATTCAGTATGCCATCTACGGTAATCTTATCCTTAGTCTCTGCTATGGTAAAACTAGGTGTAGGTTTTTGTGCAAAAACAGAAAAGAAACTGTACGAAATAATTAGTAAAAATGTGATTCTCAAAACGAGGTGCAAACGTACTAATTTACTTTCTTCTTTGGAGCGGAATAAAAGATACCTTTGCACTCGTTTAAAAAAACTGCAAAATGAAACGCATCAATCAGTACAAAAAACTATTCAGTGTAGAAGGGGCTATTGACCTTAAAGAGTTAAAAACCAACTACCGTAACTTGGTAAAAGAGTGGCACCCTGATAAACATACTGCGGATGACACTAAAAAAGAAGAAGCAGAGGAGATGAGCCGTCAGATTACAGATGGATATGCATTTCTGATGAGTATAGCTCCTGATACTATAGCCAAAGGACTAGAGGAGTATACTAATACGCTAGAAAACGCCTTCATAGACGATATGCAGCACAAGAGTCTTTTACTAGAAATATCCTTTACAGACGGATCTACGTATGAATACTTTGGTGTGAATAAAACCTTGTTTTCTAAGCTTGTAAATGCAGACAAGATGCAACGATTTGCTCGTAGAAACATCTTTAACTCATTCACCTACCGCAAGTCTAAAAAGACGGTAGAGGCTGAGTAGCACCTAAGTACCTTCCTTCTAGGAAATACCATTGAATTATGTAGGGTTACATAATTAGCAAGCCAAATTCCCATTCGCAGGAGCGGTAATTATGCTCTCCAAATTATTTAGATACTAGAGATCCGTGTTTCGATATGCAATTAGATAAGTAGTATCTGATAAAAACTTAAAATTGCAAGTATGAAAGTATCATTCAAAAACGATTATTCTGAAGGATGCCATCCAAGAATATTGGAAGCATTAACCAAAACTAATCTGGAGCAACAAAACGGATATGGATCCGATGAGTACTGTGTGAATGCTTCTGATCTAATTAGAAATAAATGCAATTCTCCGTTATCTAAAGTTCACTTTGTAAGTGGAGGTACGCAAGCTAATTTACTGGTTATAGCCTCTGCCTTGAAACCGATAGAGAGCGTAATAGCTGCCACTACCGGACATATATATACCAATGAGGCAGGTGCCATAGAAGCCACAGGACACAAAGTAAATACCATAGCTACAGAGGATGGTAAGTTAACTGTGGACCACATTACTGCAGTTTTAGATGGTCACCAAAATACTCCTCACGTGCTAAGACCACGAATGGTCTATATATCTAATGCTACAGAGATAGGAACTATATATTCTAAAGAAGAGCTTAAATCGCTTTACAACTATTGCAACGCCAATGCTCTCTATCTGTTTATGGATGGAGCCAGACTAGGAAGTGGTTTGATGGCTAGCGTAAGTGACTTATCTCTGGCTGACGTTGCTAAGTATACAGACGTATTTTGGTTAGGTGGCACAAAAAATGGAGCACTAATAGGGGAAGCTATTGTTATAAATAATGCAGATCTGCAATCCGATTTTGAATTTCACCTGAAACAAAAAGGAGCTATGCTCTCCAAAGGCAGGTTGCTCGGGATTCAGTTTAATGAGTTACTAAAAGATAATTTATTTTTTGACCTAGCTCGGCATGCCAATCTGCAAGCGACGAAACTGAAAGAAGCACTAGAAGCCAAAGGCCTTCCATTTTTCTCTGAAACCCACACCAATCAACTGTTTCCTATTCTGCCAAACAGTGCAATAGAAAAGCTGAGTGAGAACTTTGATTTTCACATTTGGAAAAAGATGGATGAATCTACTTCTGCTATACGTCTCATTACTTCTTGGGCTACTACGGATGTTCAAGTAGAAAGTTTTATTGACGCTTTAGAAATCGCTTAAAACCATCTAAAGTCTAAATATCTACAGTCTCATAATCTATACCCTCCCCTTTATCACCTCCTGCACACATTCTGGATTGAGGAGTGTAGAAATATCCCCAAGATTACTCGTATCTCCTTCTGCTATTTTTCGTAGTATTCTTCTCATTATCTTACCACTTCGTGTTTTGGGTAGTCCTGTGGTAAACTGGATTTTCTCTGGCTTGCAGATAGGTCCCAGCGTTTTAGATACGAGATCTTTTATTTCCTTCTCCATTAGTCCTGAGTCCTGAGTCTCTCGATAGTTATCGGGACTGCTGTCATTCTTCAAGGTCACATACGCATATATACTATTGCCCTTTATGTCGTGAGGATAGCCCACCACTGCACTTTCGGCTACTAGTGGGTGCTCATCTATAGCATTTTCTATCTCGGCTGTACCTAGATTATGCCCACTTACTATTACTATATCATCTACCCTTCCTGTGATTCTATAGTTGCCTTCTGCATCTCTTTTGGCACCGTCTCCTGTAAAATAATTGCCTTTAAACATATTGTAATATGTATCTGCAAATCGCTGATGGTCACCATATATAGTGCGTGCCATACTGGGCCAAGGGTATTTGATACATAGGCTACCTTCTTGCTCTCCTTCTGGTAATTCATTTCCTTTTTCATCCATAAGGCAAGGCTGTATGCCGGGAAGAGGAAGTGTAGCATAGGTCGGAATATCACGAGTAACTCCTGCCAGACTGGATATCATAATACCACCGGTTTCGGTCTGCCACCACGTATCTACTATCGGACAATTCCCTTTTCCAATATTTTCGTCATACCATTCCCAAGCTTCCAAGTTTATGGGTTCGCCTACGGTTCCTAGTGTCTTCAAACTACTCAAGTCGTGCTTAGTCACCAACTTCATATCACACGTAGCCAATGAGCGAATAGCAGTAGGTGCAGTATAAAAAATATTGACTTTATGTTTTTCTACTACCTCCCAAAATCTTCCCATGTCTGGGTAGCTTGGCACTCCTTCGAACATCACAGTAGTAGCCCCAGCACTTAATGGTCCATATACGATGTAGCTGTGACCAGTAATCCATCCTATGTCCGCTGTACACCAATAAATATCTCCTTCTTGGTATTGGAATACATTGCGAAAGCTATAATTAGCATAGACCATATAGCCGCCGCATGTATGCACCATTCCCTTTGGCTTGCCCGTGCTGCCACTGGTATAGAGTATGAAGAGCATATCCTCTGCATCCATTACTTCCGCAGGGCACACATCGCTCGCCTGTGCCCACTCATCCTGCCACCAAACATCTCGTCCGTATTCCATTGCTATTTTGGAATTGGTTCTGTTTAGTACTATTACCTTTTCTACACACGCACAACTTTGTAGAGCCTCATCTGTGATTTCTTTGAGAGGAGTTATTTTGCTGCCACGGTAGCCACCATCAGCAGTGATAACGATATTACACGTAGCATCATTTATCCTATCACTCAGACTCTTGGCACTGAAACCAGCAAAAACTACAGAGTGCACAGCTCCTATTCTGGCACATGCCAAAACTGCATACGCCAACTCAGCAGTCATGGGCATATACAAGCAAATACGATCCCCTTTTTTAGCCCCATTAGCTTTGAGCATATTGGCGGTTTTATTTACGTTTTTGGCAAGTTCATTATACGTGATATGAAGAGCTTCTTCCTTAGGATCATTGGCCTCGAAAATGATAGCCGTCTGCTCACCTTTAGATGCTAAGTGCCTATCAATACAGTTTTCAGTAATATTGAGCTTAGCTCCTTCAAACCATTTTATTTCTGGTTTATGTAGATCATAGTCTAAAACCTTATCCCACTTCTTGTGCCAAATAAACTCTTGTTCTGCAAAATCACCCCAAAATTTTTCTGGATTTTCTACACTTGCTTCATAAAGCTCTTGATAGTGTTCTTGCGTTTTGACAATGAAATTTGACATTAGGCGAATTAACAGAATACTTTGGGTAATGACAAGTAATCTATTTCTTCTATTTTTGACCATTAATGATTAAGTACAATCCTAAAATCTGGTTCACCCAGATACTACAAGTTCCCAAAAGTGACACCCTCCGTATCTTGTTTCCAGAAATGTTGATTCTGGCTACTCTTACCGCTGGATTAACCTTCGTAGAGCTTACATATTTCCAAGATCTACACATTTTCAAAGATGCCATAGCGGTGTATTCCCTTATTGGTTTTGTATTGTCTCTGCTTCTGGTTTTCAGAACTAATACAGCATACGACCGCTGGTGGGAAGGGCGAAAAAAATGGGGTGAGTTAGTAAATAATACTAGATCATTAGCCATAAAAGTATCTGCCAGCACCCAAAACAAAGACATCTTAAGTTACTTTAATCGGATGATATCAAACTACGTTTTTGTTCTAAAATGGCACTTGCGAGGAGGAAAGGAAGAATTAAAGGTTGATCTCACACCTTCAGAAAAAAAGGAGTTTGATGCGGTCTCTCACAAGCCTAGTTATATATCTCAACTAATATATGCAAGGCTCCGAAAAATGAAAAACGAAGGTGAAATTAGCGAGATAGAATACTTGACCATGGACACTAATTTAAATACGTTCTCCAACATTACTGGAGCCTGCGAGCGAATCAAAAACACACCGATGCCCTACTCATACAACTTGTTTTTGAAGAAATTTATCTTTGTGTATGTTATGACTTTGCCCGTGGGTTTCGTCTCTTCTTTTGGTTACGGAACTATCCTCATAGCTGTGTTTATATTTTATGTGCTAGTGAGTATAGAGCTCTTGGCAGAGGAGATAGAAGACCCATTTGGACTGGATGATAATGACTTGCCGCTAGACGAAATATCAAAGAAAATAAAAGAAAATGTGAGTGATATCTTAAAGTGATTGTTATAGGAGTAAACAAGTAGGTAAATGTCTAACATGAATTCACAAACAATAACCATCAGCTTTTTCAAATTTTCAAAGAATAAGTATTGGGCTTTTAAAATGATGGGCATTGGTCATAGGCTATTGAAAGACACCACAGGGCTAAAGTTTTACAAACTACTAGGCACAGGCAAACAAGGTTTTAGCATCATTCCCAATTGGTCTGAATACGCATTTCTATCCACCTGGGAGTCGGAAGCAGATGCACAAAAATTCTTCAAGACAAGCGAATTTTATACCACGTATAAGGAGCACTGCGAAAGCATACAAACCTATAGCCTCGCTTGTATAAAAGTACACGGCACCTGGGATCGTAAAACACCTTTTGTAGCTGATAAAAATCTCATTGTAGATCCAGAGGATAAAATAGGTGTAATCACACGTGCCTCGGTAAAGTGGCATCAGCTCATCCGATTTTGGCGATATGTGCCAAAGTCTCACCAAGCCCTTTGGGATAATCCTGGGCTTATATTCACCAAGGGAATAGGAGATATTCCGCTCTTAGAAATGGCCACTTTTAGTCTCTGGAAAAACCAAGAAAGTATCATGCAATTTGCTTATAAAAATGAGCACCACAAGAAGGCTATTGCCCTGACCAAAAAGCACAATTGGTATTCCGAAGAGATGTTTTCGAGGTTTGTGGTGAAGGAGGTTACCTATCTTGCTGAACAGCCATGAGAGAGTCATGAAATCCTATTTCTTGCAACCTTGATTAATACTTCGTGTCTAATGTTCTAACTAAAAACCAACTATGAAAACAGTCTTACTAACTCTTCTTACCATCACCACGCTAATATGCAATGCACAATATGTGACCATCCCCGACAGTAATTTTGCAAGCTACTTGCAAAGTACATTTCCAAATGCTATGAGTGGCAATCAACTGGACACAACGGCTTCGGTCATTGCCCAAACAACAAAGATATTTATACCATATAATAGAGATATCACTAACCTAAGCGGAATTCAGTTTTTCGATTCATTACTCGAACTTTCGTGCGGGAATCAACTCACAAACCTGCCAGCCTTACCTAGTTCATTGAAAATCCTTTCTTGCGGAAAAAATCAGCTAACAAATCTACCAGCCTTACCTAGTTCATTGAAAATCCTTTCTTGCGGAGAAGGTCAGCTAACTAATCTGCCTGAATTGCCAAAATTTTTAGAAACACTCTATTGCGGCGATCATCTGCTAACACATTTACCTACCCTACCAGATTCATTATTAGAACTTCGTTGCGATAGAAATCTGCTAGATAGTCTGCCTGCTCTACCCAATTCAATTATTTCCATTTGGTGCAATAACAATCAGCTTATTACACTGCCGACTCTGCCAGATTCATTATTAGAGCTTTATTGCATGGGTAACCAGCTCATTACGCTGCCGACTCTGCCAGATTCATTATTAGAGCTTCATTGTATGAATAACAAGCTAAATAGTCTACCTTCATTACCCGGTTCAATTGATTCCTTTGTGTGTGACAATAATCGACTAACAAGTTTGCCTACTCTTCCAAATAAATTGAAACACCTAGAATGTAAGAATAATAAGCTAACCAGTTTACCTAGTTTGCCAAATTCTTTGGAGAGCCTTATTTGTTCTTCTAATCAGTTAACTTACTTACCTAGTTTACCCGCAAGTATTAATGTTTTTCACTGCACCGACAATCCTGAATTGGAATGTTTACCTTACTTTTCTCAAAACTATTTTCGTAGTTTTAGAGTTAAAAAAGGTACAAAAATCAAGTGCTTGCCCAAAAGTATAGTAACTAATGTTGGAGATAGTTCGACGTTTCTTCCAGTATGTGACCAAGCGTCTAGTTGCCCTATAGCCTATAATATTATAGGAAATGTGTGGAAAGATACTTCTAGCGATTGTATTTCAGATAGTATAAATAGAGGCTCGCAGCTAAGGGGTGTAAGAGTGCTCAAGTTCATTGATGGAGAACTCAAAAATCAGATTTATACAGATGCTTATGGTGTTTACAGTTTTTTAGCCTCTACCGGAGACAGTGCAATAGTAAAAATAGTAGATGTCAATTCCTTTTTAATTAGCTGCCCTCCCTCAGGAATAAGAACTATGACGCTAACACCTTTAGATACTCTCTTTACAAATCAAGACTTTGGTATAAAATGCCTAGGCGTAGATGTCGGTGTGCAGTCTATCCAAGGTGCATTCAGACCCACTAGAAATAGACCTGTTTACATACAAGCTGGTGATGTAAGTCAACAGTTTGACCTAGGTTGTGCTAATGGTAAGAATGGGACTGTAACCACCACCATTAGCGGGTCGGCTAGCTACGTGGCACCACTATCTGGAGCACTTACACCTAGTAGTATTGTTGGGAAAACCTTAACCTATATTATTACCGACTTTGGTACAATAGACCCAGGAATAGCTTTTAATATCATTGTTAGAACGGAAACCAATGCTACTGTTGGCAGTGCTATCTGCATTAAAACCATTGTAAGTACTTCTGCTAGCGATATTAATTCTAGCAACGATACGTTGGAGTTTTGCGGAACTGTAGTCAATTCATTTGACCCTAATGATAAAGCTGCCTATCCTAGTGAAGTTACCACTCCTGGCAGTTGGATTACCTACACTATTCGATTTCAAAATACAGGTACGGATACGGCTTATGATATATTTATAAGAGACACTCTTAGCTCCTATTTAGATGAAAGCACTTTTACTTATTTAGATGGTTCTCTAAGGCCACAAATAAGTCTATCAGAAAAAGCTGTTTTATTTAATTTCCCAAATATCAATTTACTAGATAGTTTTAGTAATGAACCTGAAAGTCACGGGTGGCTTCAGTACAAGGTAAAAACAGTCGCTGACTTACCATATTTCGCAGAGATTAACAATACAGCATTTATTTACTTTGACTTGAATAGTCCTGTAGTTACCAATACTACTGTTAATGAGTATGCTACCCGTACTACCCAAGATATTACTTCCTGTGATTCAACAGATGTTAACGGTAAAATCTACTACTCCAGTCAAACTATTATTGACACCATAGGCACACATATAACTACTACTGAAGTAGTTGTTAATTCTGTAAATTTACAAACCACTTTAGATGGAGTAGTTATTACAAGTGCCCAACCAAATGCAAAGTATCAGTGGTTAGATTGTGATAATTCGTACGGCATCATTGCATCAGCTACTAATCAATCCTATACTGCAACCAAGAATGGAGACTACTCTTTAGAAGTAAGTTTTAACAGATGTTTGGACACCTCTTCGTGTATAAGTATTCGTGCCTTAAGTGTAAGAAAGAAAAGCTTCAAAGACCTACTCAAAATCTACCCCAACCCAACCAAAGGGAACATTGTGATAGAGTTCGAGAAAAGTCACTCACAGCTTCAGGCTAAAATACTATCTATCACAGGACAAGTGATAGCCACTAAAAATGTATCAAATTCTGATAGACTCGAGTTTGACTTAGATGCTGCCAAAGGCATTTATTTTATAGAAATAACTACAGAAGAAGGCAGAGCAGTGGTTAGGGTGATTAAGGAGTAGTTCATATTCTTGCTCCGTAGCAACGCACGAGTCCATACAACCAAATATCCTTTTATCTGTTATCCTTGCACACATGCTCAATTTCGAACTACAAAATCCAGTAAAAATCCTTTTCGGAAAAGGAACAATAGCCAAACTAAAGTCTCAGATACCTGCAGGAGCTAATATACTTATGCTCTATGGTGGAGGAAGCATTAAAAAAAATGGCATCTACGAGCAAGTAACTGAAGCATTAAAAGATTTTGACTACACAGAGTTTGGTGGGATCCCCGCTAATCCTGAGTACGAAGTGTTATTAGACGCTTTAGCTATTATCAAATCTGAGAAAATAGATTTCTTGCTCGCAGTAGGTGGCGGTTCGGTAATAGATGGGACTAAGTTTCTAGCATCTGCAGCTCTGTATGAAGGTGAAGAGCCTTGGGATATCCTTGCTAATGGAAAACGAACCGAAGTAGGAATGCCATTTGGTACTGTGCTTACACTACCGGCAACAGGTACAGAAATGAATAGTGGATCTGTGGTATCTCGAAGAGAAATAGGCCAAAAACTTGGGATGGGCGGACCTGGGTTATTCCCTCAATTCAGCATACTAGACCCTACCGTGGTAGCCAGTATCCCTCAGCGTCAACTCGCCAATGGAATAACAGATGCATTCACTCACGTGATGGAGCAATATATGACCTACCCGATAGGTGCAGATTTGCAAGATAGATTTGCCGAAAGTATAATGAGTAGCTTGGTAGCCACAGCTCCTAAGCTGATGAAAGACCCTGCAGACTATACTATTGCTGCTAATTTTATGTGGTGCTGTACTATGGCTCTGAACGGACTCATACAAAAAGGCGTACCAAACGACTGGGCGATACACGCTATAGGTCATGAGCTTACGGCCCTATATGGCATAGATCACGCTCGTACACTTGCTATTATAGCTCCAAGACATTACACACATTTCTTAGAAAACAAGAAAGAAAAACTAGCTCAATACGGCGAAAGAGTTTGGAATATCACTGAAGGCACTGTAGAAGAGAAAGCTGAAGCTGCTATAGCAAAAACAGAAGAATTTTTCCACTCTATGGATATCCCTACTCGTCTATCTGACTACACCGACCAATATGAAGATGCTGCTGAGAAAGTAAGCGAAACACTTCGTGAACGTGGCTGGGTAGCTCTAGGTGAGCGTAAAGCTGTGACTCCAGAAGCCGTGAAGGTGATTGTGGAGGGGAGTTATTAGGCATCTCAAATACAAACTCAAATATCAAGTTCAAACTCAAACTCAAACTCAAATTACCTATCGCAAGATTTTATAACTAATCGACTTGAACTAAATTCTACTTTGGTTTTGTACTTATTGGTCGTGCCTATTATATCGTAAAATATAACTACATCTCCAATTTGAAGCTTTTTGAAACCGTTAAGAGCCTCAAATGGCACTAAGTTTCCTTTTACATCATAGTTTGCTTCGATACTTCCTTCTATCTTTATTTTAAACTCTGTGATTTTACAAGATATAATCCACGTACACATTCCTTGTCCTAGCCCACCATAAAACTCCGGATTAAAGCCTAATACTTGATGGCACAGGCTGTCTAGACCTGAAAAAGATGTTAACGGTTCTAGTGGACGCACCTTAAAAGCAATAGTATCCAGCCAAGCTGTGTCCGATTTCATCAGTTTACCAACATATAATCTTGCAGTTTCTGTGCCTAGTTTAGCCTTGATTTTAAACCCATTGTACGTACGAGACACCCTTAAGTCGGAAGAACGAGACATCAGCACAATAGCACTATCCAAATTATTCTTTAGTAACTCTATTTTGAATGGGTAATAATACTCTTCTGTTATGTGTGCGTCATTTGACCAACGAAAGAAAGTGTCTACAATAGTTTTAAACCCATTATACTCTATTGTGTCAAATCTTTCATTCACATATACTGAATCAGACTCAGAACCCCAGTCTTCGTCATCCCAAGATTGCCCATAGCTGACTTTTAAGCTAAATAAAATAAGAATTGCTACTAGAAACTTGTTCACTTTCCAAAGATAATAAGACATCACTTAAACCACGAATCTTCAGTCAAATCTCGACTGCCGTGAAGTACTCGAATTACCTTTATTTTAGTTCCAAGTATTCTATAAAATATCAAATGACTATTGAAGACCATAGAATACAAGCCGACTTTAATTTCACTGCGAGCCTTTCCTACTTTTTGATTCTCAGATATAAATCGAATAGTTTCTGCCATCTGCATCATATATATTTGGGTTTGAGCGAGTCCGAAACTTTTAACAGAATACTCAAATATACTATCAACATCTTCTTGTGCAGGTTCTGCTATTTCATATTTAGCTCCACTTTTTGACATTGTTTTCTACTATCTCTTCCAGTGACCATTTACTTACTGGGGCATCCCATCCCTTCTCTATTTCAGCCCTTAGATCAGCTATTACTTTCTCTCGATAGATCTGATGCATCCGCAGAGCCTCGCGTACCAACTCACTTGCATTTTGGTAATCACCTCCCTCTATTTGACTTTTGATATAGGCTTGCTGCTTATCTGTGAAGTGTACGTTCATATCACAAATTTATACATTTATGTCTATATAAGGCGTATATGGACATACTTCGTATTAGAACTACACATAGACGAAGCTACTCTAACCGATTACCCATCATCTCTTTTATACCCTATAGCGTATAATAATTGTAAAATTGTTCTTTTTATACCCTTTGTGGTTTACTTTTTTAAATAAAACAACGTTTTATACCCGATTAGGTTTAAAATAATGATATTTTTGTAGTATTATATACGAAAGAGTATAGCGGTTATTTAGCCTTTCAGGATTGAAGGGAGAATACTGAGTTTTGTGATTAATTGAAACTTGTATTTTATGCATAGCTACGGCTAAAGAAGCGATACGTAAGTGCAAAAGATGAAATTATACCACTAAGTGGAATGGTTAAACAACTTCATACAATGAAAGAAAATAAACGTACAGCATTAGCCCTATTTATAAAGGCACGAAGAAAAATGCTTCGCATAAATCAAGTAGAGCTTGCCGAAAAAGCAGGTGTAGGTATCCGATTTGTACGTGACATGGAACAAGGCAAAGCATCGTTACGTATGGATAAAGTGAATGACGTTCTCCGAATGTTTGGCCACGAACTAGGGCCTGTAGAGATGGATAGAGATAAACTGCTGCCATGAGACAAGCACTCGTATACAGAGATAAAGAAGTAGCAGGTCTACTTAGTGAAAGCGAAGACGGATACACCTTTGCTTACTCGGCAGAATATCTAGCACAAGAAAATGCAAAAGCCATAAGTCTTACGCTTCCTCTTAGCAATGTAGCCTATACGAGTAACATATTATTCCCCTACTTTGACGGGCTGATACCCGAAGGATGGCTACTAGACATAGCACAAGAAAGCTGGAAGCTAAGCGAGCGAGACAGATTTGGTCTCTTGCTAGCGTGCTGCAGAGATTGTATAGGTGCGGTGGGTGTGGAACCTTTAGCGACTGTATGATTTAAGACTACTAGTTAATATAGGATTCAGAACTACTAACGCAGGACTCGTTAACACATGACTCCGAACTAATTAATACAGAGTTCCCGCGGGGGTAACCCTCGACGAACAGCAAAGCGTGATTACTAAAAAGTCACACCTCAAAATTAAAAACGTGAAGAACTATAAAAAGACATATTTTGATTACACCACCAAAGACTTTGTATCTATGGTGCAAGAGCCTGGAGGCAAAAAACTAGGTAATTGTCTCTATTGCTACAAGCCACTTACAGAATCTGGTGTAGATTTTCACGCAGCGTGCAACAAGCGGTTTTTTGGGCAGCTGTATACGCCTACATTAGATTATAGTTTTGATGATCTAGAAGCACTGGCAAGTAAAGTAGTGAGCAGCCACATGGCGGTGACCGGTGTGCAACCCAAACTGAGCCTTAGCCTACACCGCAAGCAAGACAAAAACCGTGTTAAAAAACTCACCATAGTAGGCCTATATGGTGACTATATACTGAAGCCACCTACTGCACACTACCCTGAACTGCCAGAGGTAGAGGATGCTACACTGCATATGGCAGATGTATGTGGCATAGCGGCAGTGCCGCATAGTCTGGTAAAACTAACAGACGGCACGCGGTGCTACATAACCAAGCGAATAGACCGCACACGTAACGGCAAGCTAGGTATGGAAGATATGTGCCAACTCGCAGAGCGACTCACCGAGGATAAGTACAAAGGAAGCCACGAGCAAGTAGCTAAGCTAGTACTCAGATACTCGAGTAATCCGCTTTTTGACGTGACCAATTTTTGGGAACAGGTACTGCTTTCCTACTTCACAGGCAATGCAGATATGCACCTCAAAAACTTTTCGCTTATAGAAAATGCAATGGGTACATACTCGCTATCTCCTGCATATGATCTGGTAAATACCGCATTGGTAAACCCTGCAGACACAGAAGAGCTCGCTCTGACTACTAACGGAAAGAAAAGTAACCTTAAGTACTCTGATTTCTTGACAGCTTTTGAGACTACGGGGCTAAGTCAAAAAGTACTCGATACTATGCTGCATAATTTTTTCTATTGCCGCAAGGAAATGAAAGCAGTACTGCTGCGTAGCTTTATGAGTGAGGAGCTTAAAAAAGGTTATTTAGTGGTGATGAACAAGCGGTACGAGCTAGTACCCGGCAGTGTGAAGTAATACCAATGAAACTATAACTCAAAGTGGCACAAAAAAAGGAGGTCTGCATACGCAGGCCTCCTTTACTATTTTTAGTGTTAAAATATCTCTTATTTCACTATAACACGAGCAATGCTCGAAAGTCCGTCTGTAGTGCTTTTCACAAAGTATAAACCTGTAGTGTCGATAGTAATACTCTCTGTGTCCGTGGCAGAAGTGACTACAGCACCCATGATATCATATACGGTTACATTATTTAGCACTTTACCAAAGTGGATAGTGCCGTCGGCAGTAGGATTCGGATATACCTTTAGCCTATCTTTCTCCATTAATTTCGCACTCGCTCCTTCTTCTCCTATCTTAGTTACTCCAGAGCTAGTAGCCACCCAAATAGCATCATTTTCGTCCACTGCTAGAGCTGTAATCGTAGGACCTACTATTCCGTCAGCTACGTCATAATCTGTCCACTTAGTGCCATCGTACATAGCCACGCCACCCACAGTCACTAGGTAATCTACATAGATGCCTACCCACACATTTCCTTTAGAATCTACTACCATATCCTCAACTGGATTTAGAGTATCTGGTGGAGTCATAATATACATTTTAGTATGATTAGTTTGCCAAGATAGTACATCTGAAAAAATAGATACTCCTTCTGCTGTCCCTACCCATACATTGTCCGAAGCGTCTACAGTCAAGGCTGTTGTATTATTGCTCACCAAGCTTTCACTTTTGGTAATTAATGTAAAACTTGTCCCGTCATACACTGCTAGACCGCCTAGTCCTGTAGCGAGTAAAATGTCGCCATTCTTAGCCTCTACCACATCTTCTACTCCACCAAAAGGCAATCCATCTGCAGCTTTATATGCTGTAAAAGTACTTCCATCATAGTGCGTAGCTCCGTTAAAATCACTTATCCAAATGTCTCCATTACTCACCTCCGTAAGATTGGTGATTCTATTGCTCCCCAAACCATCTACAGTAGTATATGTAGTCCAAGTAGATTCAGTGTATCTACTCACGCCATAGTCTCCACCTATCCATACATCACCATTGCTCGTTATGAGAATAGACGACACATTATCATTAGCCAGACCGGGATGCGTAGTGGTATTCATCACCTCCCACGTATTGCCATCAAAAATGGCTATGCCCTTTTGAGTGCCAAACCACATTTTACCATTGCCATCACTTGCTAGACTGAGCACATTTTTACTTGGCAATCCGTCTGCATCTGTATAGGAAATAAATGACTGAGCAAACGCCGATGTTACGGAACAGATACCCAATAAGAGTAGAACTACTATTTTCATATTTTTAATACTTTTTTGTTGATTACAGATTGGTTATTGTGAAGAATAAGAAAGTAAACCCCTGTTTTAAAGCTACTTATGTCATACTCATTTAATCCTATAGATGCTTTATCCTTGAGCAGAACTTGACCTTGAGCATTTATTATTTCGATAGTACCTGCCACATCTGACTCTACAAATAGTCTATTATTTGCTGGATTAGGGAATACCTTAATCTCTGCTGTAGTTACTTTCTTTACCGATAATCTGCTGCCAGAATTGAATGCTTCAGGTGTCGGCTCCATTAATACAAAAGGACCCGTTCCATTTGGGTATCTTCCTGAAGTAACATCAGTAGTCTGACCACCAAAAATCACCTCATCTAATATCTCGCCACGCTTAGAGAGATATATGGCATCGCCACCAGACGACAATTTAAAATTAGTGTGTAATATTCCGTCTTCTTCATCATTATCTGCCCATATAAGTGCATACTCTCCTGCCGCAATACTTATCTCTGGGAGACCCCACTGTCCCAAATCATTTATATCATCAGACAAAAAGTATCCCAGTAAATTGATGGTCGTATCTCCATTATTAAATAGCTCTATCCAGTCTTCAAATTGTCCATTTTCATCTGAAATGATAGTTGAATTAGATGCACAAAACTCATTGATAACCAGCTGCTTTACTTCTCTTATTTCATAAAAATTATACGCGGCATTGCTCGGAGAGAAAGTTCCTGCAGAATCATTTTCTGCATATACATAGTAATCTAAGTTAGCACTTGAAGAAGAGATGCTAGCTCCATAAATACCGTCCATAGCTTGATCATCTCCAGCTAATCCGTCATCCTTCATTTCAATTCTACTAAATAGTCCTCCTATCTCGTCCCTGTAATAAAGATAGACCATAGATGCTAACGTCACTGAAGAAGTGATTTGAAAACTTGTCTCACTTTTAGTATCTAAAGGCTCTGCAATACTAGGAGCACCTATCGGAGATATTCCTGTATAGTTTAGCAGATAGGTACTGCGAGCATCCATCAAATCTGTAATGCCTGGGTACTCTACTAAGTCTTGAACCGTACTTGTCTTATTAGCTAAAAAATCTTCGTTAGAATAAAACTTATTGGTATCATTACTTACATCAGATTTTATTA
>Ga0307994_1001146_pt1 | contig 16513 bp, 13 predicted proteins | sample EllFjometagen261_FD_203171 | JGI IMG/M metagenome (GOLD analysis project Ga0307994, IMG submission 203171) | Marine microbial communities from Ellis Fjord, Antarctic Ocean - #261 | ecosystem: Environmental > Aquatic > Marine > Unclassified | place: Southern Ocean | collected 2014-11-02 | reverse complement strand
GTATAGGGCAAGTGGTAATTAACGGGAGTACCCCCCACCGCTCCGTTTAGAATACAAATGGGCGTATCAAATGAGTCTAGAAGTGTTTTGGCCATAACAGCAGCCCATTGACCCACAGCACCTTGGGAATATGCCTTACTGGCTTCCATCGGATGCCAGCCGATATCCTGTTGAGCAATAGATGCATTGTAAGAGCTAGATCCAAAACTTCTGAGATATGGACTTATGTATGAAGTGTCAAAAGCAGTTGCAGAATTATTTCTATAATCTGCTGCCACTGCATTACTCTGACCCTGGACTAAATATACGTCTCCTACCAATATACTATCTACCTCAGTGGTATATTGTTTAGTCCCAGTGAATTGATATTCTAGTTTATAAAATGCTTTTTCTGTAGGTAGGAATATGGGTATTGTAAAGTATTTGTACAAACCTAAATATTGTAGCTGAGTGCCATAGCTTCTATACAAAACTCCATCCTTGTATATAGTTACGTATAACCGTGTATAGCTGAGGTCTGTGACCTTGCCTTCTAAACTATACTGGCACCCCCCTATTGTTTTGTCTTGAGGTAGAAATGACTTGTGGCTAGGGGCATTTGTAAAAGTAATCTGGGCTTTGATACTAGGTAAACCACAGAATATGAAAACACAAACCCAAAGAGCTATTCTTGAAATGTTCATTCATATCAAATATATACAATTAGCTTGAAATGAGTCTGCTGATTGGTTGGATTATACTTGCTCAGAGTATTAGGATTTTAAAAAGTAATAGCCTAAAAAAAAGCGGCAGATTAGCATTGCATTGTAATTATCTGGCTGTATCGAGTTAGTCTACCTTAGCAATGCATAGGCAGGGGGTCATTCCGTTAGTCGATGCACACCGGATAAATATCCAATCTACCTTGAGTTGTAAAATCGAAAGCTTAAATTTGGATAATAACAAAACAGATAATTATGAATATACAAATCAACACAGACAAAAGCATAGACGTAGAAGTAAGACATCAAGAGTATTTTTCTACTCAAATATCTGAGGCATTGGACAGGTTCCAAGACTACATCACTAGAGTAGAGCTGCACTTAAAAGACGAAAACGGTAAAAAAGAAGGTGTGAATGATAAGACGTGTGTTTTAGAAGCAAGACTGAAGGGGAAACAGCCTATCGCTGTAACTAGCCAAGCAGATAGTATAGAGAAAGCTGTAAGTGAAGCTATAGATAAAATGAAGGTTGCCGTCACTACTGTGATAGGCAAAAGTCAAAATCATTAAAGAGATCAAAATGTGATCCGTCACATCAACTGTTGCCAACTACTAAAACATTCGACTAGTAAAGTCGGTCTGGTGTTTGCTAATATGGAAACCGAATTTCAGTATGGACAGTGGTTAGCCACCTCAGCGAATAAAGTCGTATGGTTGTCTAGAAAAGAACAAAAAAAGCCATCATTAGAGGGCCTTTTAAGTGAGTGTTGAAGTATCCTTTTTTTGTGTAAAGGTTAGCCCTTCGGTTCATTTTGGGTTCATTCATGATTCTAGTAGGTGAATGATTGTTAGCCTCGCCGCTTTTATTACAAAAAGACTATGCTTTTACTCTCGAATAGAATCGATTTAGGGATGGCTGACTTTAACCCGTTTTACGTGGCTCAATATGTCCGAATTTTTGGATTCTTCACAGCCTGCGGCAGCTCTGAATAAGCAAAATCACGAAAATCAAAGATTTTCTATTTTGCTTACTTCCCAATACATAAAGTAATTAAGTAGTGCTTATAGCGGTTTCAGAACAATGAGGTACAAATAAGATACAAAAACTAAATAATCCTCCCTTAGTCCATCACACTTTAAACTTGTTATCCTAAAGCTGGTTATGCTTTTCTGTTTTTTTTAACTGTATCATTCAAGTGGCTGTCCGTAATGCTTCTCATTTAAGTTTTAAATGGCTCATGACCCCTTTAAAACTTAAATGAGTGATTTAGTATTTGCAAATAATTATTCCCTACTCAGTAACGGGTAGGGAATAATTATCTATCACAATCCTAATAGTTACAGAGTAACAGGATTATTATACAGTGACAATCTTATGCATATAAAAGAAGTTGGCAATTTTTATCACAAATGGTTATGCGAAGCCCTGAACCGCTGTTATGGGCTGGTTATTCTAATGTCACGGTAAGTTCTAAATCTGTACCTGCAACTATTTGAACTTGTTCTCCGTCTACAACACGTTCATCGGTACCCATTTCGTTATCATATTCACAAACATAGTAATAATTTCCAGGATTTAATTGACCAAAATCAGCTTGCAAATTAGCGTCAGTAAATAAATATTGAAGATATACGTCATTATTCCAATTTTCGTAAGAAGTATAAATGGATACACCCACTTCATGCTCAAAACCAGTTAAACCTTCTAATTGAACTTTGACAACTAATCCTCCAGTTGTTGCAGTTGGTTCATCTTTTTTACATCCTGTAAAAACAGTAGTTAATCCCAATAAAAGGAATGCTAAAATAATAGTTCTACTTTTCATATAATTTGATTTAAAATTGTTCTACTCTTATGGTTTTTCAGAATACGCCCAGTTTATTAAAGTGGTTGCTGGTCTCCACTTTTGTTTTGCAAAAAAAATATCTATCAGTTAAGAACTGTCAAATATACGAATAGAACCTGTCTGCCGACAGGCAGACACAGAAACTAAATGCAGTGCTCCCTAAAAATGCAAAAGGAACAACATACAACAGCAGGAAACAAGTTAAATAAACTGCAAGTACTAGCCGTTGAGAACTGGTCTATAAATAGCTAAAATTTAATAACACCTTTACCTCGTGAAATTTACGTCAATCTTATTCGCCTTACTATTCGTATCAAACTTCCTTTCTGCACAGGAAAGTACGTACTATGTGCCTGCTCATAACAAGTTCGATGACTCATTGAAGTTTGAACTAAACCAAATAATTAAGAATCATACAGAATTTACCTATACCGCATCATCAACAGATGTATGGGATATCCTAAAGCACACCGACAGGGATACAGCAAATGCAAATAACGTAATCCTAATATATTCAGGTAGAAGTGTAGATGCTGCACAAGAGTATAATAGTGCTACTGGATGGAATGTAACAAGGTGTAAATGCTAAATAGTATTTTAAGCAAATAATTGTACCTCATCACATCAAGGTACACCAAAGATACAATTCTTTTAGTATGTAATACAACTAAATGTGAGTAGTGATGAGTCAACAACTTGTCCTAAGTGTTGATTTTAAAGGGTTATATGTGATTAAATGGTATTAAGTCAGATAGACTATTATGACTCCTACTTTCCAATACAAAACCGCGTAAAAATAGAATCTAATACTTCATCGTTGGTCACTTCTCCAGTGATGAGTCCAAGCTGATAGAGTGCGTTTCGGATATCTAGAGCTACCATATCACTAGTCAGTTCCGTATCTATACCATCCAGTACTTTTTGGAGTGCTTCTGAGCTTTTGGCTAGGGCATCTGCATGGCGAGCATTGTTAACTACCGTTTCATTGCCAAATTCGTAGTGACTGGCTACACGCTCTAGCTCAGCTACTAGTGTTGCTATGTCTTTGTTTTTAGCAGATACAAAGACGGTGTTTTCTGGCCATTCTTCTTTTGTATAAGAGCCAGACTCTGCTTTGTTAGCTACCAGTATGGTCTGCTTTATGTGGGGAAGTGCTAGTAGTTCCTCTTTTAGTTGAGTAGGAGTGGTGATGCTAATGTCGAATAAGTATACCAATAGCTCCGCCTTGTTCATGCTTTCCTTTGCTTTGCCTACACCTATACGCTCTATGGCATCTGTACTCTCTCGCAGTCCTGCGGTGTCTATGAGCCTAAACTGTATGCCTTTGAGCGTGAATACTTCTTCTATGGTGTCGCGTGTGGTTCCTGCTATCTCAGATACTATAGCACGCTCTTCATTGAGCAGTGCATTAAGCAGAGTAGATTTTCCTGCGTTAGGTTTGCCAGCTATTACGGTGTTTATTCCGTTTTTGAGCACATTGCCAGAGGCAAATGAACTACGTAGTTTTTCTATTTGGGTGAGCAGTCTGGCGATTAGTGCTTTTAACTTGGGTCGGTCTGCAAACTCTACATCCTCTTCCCCAAAATCATTTTCTAATTCTATGAGTGCTGCGAAGTCTATCAACTCTTGTCTAAGGATAGCGATATCATTACTAAAACCGCCACGCATTTGGCTCAAGGCCATTTGCAAACTTGCTTCACTATTACTGCTTATCATATCGGCTACAGCCTCAGCTTGAGCCAAGTCCATCTTCTGATTCAGAAATGCTCTGAGTGTAAACTCGCCTGGTTCTGCCATACGAGCTCCACTTTTGAGGAGTGTCTCTATGATTCGGCTAGTAATGTAGGGTGACCCATGACCAGAGATTTCTACAGAATCTTCTCCGGTATAGCTATGCGGATTTCTAAATACACTTACGAGTACTTCGTCTACTCGCACATCTCCATCTACTATATGTCCATAGTGTATGGTGTACCCGTCTGCGGTGGCTATGTCTTTGTCGAAACATTTATTAGCAATAGCGATAGCATCATTGCCAGAAACGCGAACTACCGCTAAAGCAGAAACACCCGCTGGCGTGGCGGGTGCTGTTATGGTATCTTGTAGGTTTTGCAATTCTTTACAAACTTAGAAATTTAAGCTCATACTATACTTACTATAGAAGTCGAATATCTCATTCACTGCTTCGTCTGCACTGTCCACTACTTTAAATAGGTGAAGATCATCTGGACTCACATTTCCTTCAGCTAGCATTGTATCCTTAATCCAGTCTACCATGCCACCCCAAAATTTGGTACCTACCAAAATGATAGGAAACTTAGCTGTTTTTTGAGTTTGCACTAGAGTAAGAGCTTCAAAAAGCTCATCTAATGTGCCAAAACCTCCAGGCAATACGATGAAACCTTGAGCATATTTCATAAACATTACTTTTCTAACGAAGAAAAACTTGAAGTCTATACTCTTATCATGATCTATGTATGGATTACTACTTTGCTCAAAAGGAAGATCAATATTTAGTCCTACAGATGCTCCTTTTTCTTTACTAGCTCCTTTATTTCCAGCTTCCATGATACCTGGACCACCACCTGTGATTACTCCCAGTCCAGCAGCGGCTAGTTTCTGGCCTATTTCTACAGCCATTTCATAGTATTGTGTGCCTGGCTTAGTTCTAGCAGAACCAAAAACAGATACACATGGTCCTATTCTAGATAGGGTATCGTAGCCTTCTACGAATTCAGACATCACTTTAAAGATGTTCCAACTGTCAGAACTTTTTATCTCTGGCCAGTCCTTGTTTTCAAATGCCTGCTGTATTCTTTGGTTTGATTTATCTGTCATCTCTTATTTCTTTTATGATTTTAATGTTTGGGGTGTAAAAATACTATCAATGTATAGTATAACGAATGTAAGTAAACCATTAATGATGATTACCTCAAATCCTGCTTTAAAGTCTTTTATGATATGTGGCAGGCCAAAGTAGTAGGCTGCAGTAAATAATATAGCAATCAGTGAAATCGGTAGCACGTGTGAGTCATTTACATTTCTTTTAGTCAGTATACCAAAGGCAAATAGGCCTAAAAGTGGTCCGTAGGTGAAACCTGCGACTTTAAACAATTCATTTATTACGGAGTCGTTATTCCATTCTTTAAATAGGAGAATGGTTAAGAAAATAATGATGGCAAATGCGATATGTACTTTGCTCCGTACTTTTTTATCTGTTTTTTTTCCATTGCGTTCATAGCCCAAAAAATCTATACAGAAACTAGTAGTAAGTGCAGTAAGAGCACTGTCTGCACTGCTATATGCAGCTGCTACTAGACCTATGATGAAAAATGCTCCTACTACAGGAATGGAGTGCTTCATGGCTATACTCGTAAAGAGTTGATCTGGTTTGCTAAAATCTGTGATATTAAAAGTAGCTGCGTATTGATAGAGGAGTGCTCCTAGACTTAGAAAAATAATATTGACTACTAGAAACATAGCCATCTGAACATAGATGTTTTTCTGTGCACTTTTTACATTGCTTATGCTCAGATTTTTCTGCATCATATCTTGGTCTAGTCCAGTCATAGCTAGTGCTATGAATGCTCCTCCAAGAAACTGTTTCCAAAATACATTGCTGCCGTTTCCTTCGAAATGGAAGATTTGAGTATTGGGATCATTTACAAGATTAGTTATCGTTTCGGCCCATGTCCAGTCCAATTTATTTACAATAAATATAATGGTAAGAATAACGGAAGTGATTAGGAAAAACGTTTGAAGAGCATCTGTGTATACCACTGTTTTTATCCCACTTTTAGCAGTGTATGCAAATATGAGTGCTATGGTAATAGCTACGGTAGACCAGTATGGCATTCCAAATGGCTCAAAAATAGCAAGATGCAAAACGCCTGCTATAAGGAATAGCCTGAATGAAGCTCCGATAATACGAGAAAGCAAGAAGTAAGCTGCTCCTGTTTTATAGGCATGGTTTCCATATCGGCCTTCTAGGTAGGTGTATATAGAAGTTAGATTTAATTTATAATAGAGTGGGAGTAGGACTCTTGCTATGATAATGTAGCCCACCATATAGCCCAGCACTACTTGAAAATATCCAAAATTCGATGTGGCTACTGCTCCTGGCACACTTAAAAAAGTAACCCCAGAAAGCGAAGCTCCTATCATACCAAAGGCTACTAAAAACCAAGGGGATTTCTTATTCCCTGTATAGAATGAGGTGTCATCTGATCCTTTGGAAGTATACCATGAGATTATAATGAGCATGGCGAAGTATGCTAGTAGTATAGCTAATGTAATCTCAGGTCTCATTCAGATACTTGTAGTTTTTGGCCTAGTTGGATATTGATGTTTGCTAGCTTATTCCACTCTTTTAGTTGGTCCACAGTTACGTTATATCTTTTGCAGATATTATATAAAGTATCGCCTTTTATTACAATATGGGTTACAGGTCCATCTACCGTTATTTGTTTTTGTATCTCCTCCACATCCTTTTGGGTTATGGAGTCCTTTGCTTCCTCTTTTTGTATAGACTTTTTTATTACACTATTAGCAGCTTCTGCAGCTTTCTCTGTCAGATATATTTTTTGACCTATGCTCATTGTACTTGGGTTAAGGTCCTTATTCCAAGTGAGTATGTCTTCTTCGAAAACCTGATACTTTTCGGCTATCCTATAAATATTATCTCCTTTTTGTACTAGATGAAAGTCTGGCACTTCTACTACTTTTTTGTCTAGTGCTCCAGGATGACTAAAATCAGTACTGTCTAGTAAATTCTTAGTTTCTGAGTGAGGATTTATAAATGTTTCTGGTTCTTCTTCCTTCCATTGAGGGGTTTCTTCAGCGGTTTCTATCACATCTTCGTTGTCACGTTTTTTTTGCATATATAGGACTTCTCCTTCTTTAGGTTCGGCACCTTTTTCCATTCTGTTTTTTCGGTATAGCAGCTTTAGTTTAATGCCGTATTGCTGAGATATATCACGCATATCTTCTCCTTTTAGCACAATATGTTTTTCTTCAGATCCTCTTCTACGTTTCGGTTTTAAGTACACTATCTCACCTGGCTCTATCTTAGCGTCGGCTGGGAGGTCATTCCATTTGCGGATATGTTTATCTTTTAGATAATTTTCTGAGGCTATACTCTCCACGGTCTCTCCAGGTTTAGCGGTCTTTACAGGTACTCCATTTATAGTCTCACCTACTACTAGTTTTGGAAGGCCAGTTCCTGGCAGTTTAGCCCCATCATACTGATGCAGTTCGTATCTATCTATTAGGCTTATTAGTATTTTGCCATACTGCGGATTGGTAGCATACCCTGCTTTTCTAAGGCCGTGGCACCATCCTTTGTAGTCGGAAGGGTCTAGCTCAAATAAAGGATGATATCTCCAGTTTTTTCGCAAAAAATCTGAATGGTCTTGATACGATTCTAGTACACTCCCGTATGCCCGAAAACATTCGTCAGCAGCATCATCATCTGCATATATTACATTACCCGTCCAGCTACCTTTGCACTTTATACCAAAGTGATTGCTAGCAAATTTAGCAAGTCTACTATTCCCACTATTACTTTCTAGTACTCCTTGTGATAGAGTAATGCTAGCAGGGACACCGCTTCTGTGCATTTCTATAATGGCGAGGTCCTTATATTTAGCTATGTATTCTTGCGGTGTTTGTTTTTGGGCAAGAGTGGCATTAGCTAGTAATAAGCTGAGTGCTATATGAAATATTCTTATTCTTCTCATGTATATAGTGGGCAAAGGTAAATGGGTGTTCATCGGATGTGGAGCGACTTTTATACACTTATCTACATCTTAAGTAATGAAATGTAGCTGAAATCGTTTAATTTGAAGTGACAATATTAAATTTATGAAGAAATACTTAATCTTAGGACTAACGTTATTGATCTCTGCTGTAGTATTTGGGCAGGAGGCAACTGTGGAGCCAGCCACTTGGTCGCAAGAGTTTTCTAAATCAGAGGTTGAAGTTGGGGATGAAGTCGAAATAGTATTCACAGCCCCCTTAATGCCTAAGTATCATGTCTATTCAAATAACTATGATCCTAAATTTAGTCCAACTTGTGGGCCTTTGCTCACAGAGTTTGATTATTCTGAGGTTGTTGGTCTTAAATTGATCGGGGTTCCAAAGCCAATTGATGTTCATATTTATATAGATGACATATTCGATTGCGAGGTACATGAGTTTTCTAATAAAGTAGAGTTTAGACAAAAAGCTAGAGTAACAGGTGCTTTACCTTCTATTAAAGGGAAAGTTGATTATCAAATATGTAATGATCGAGGCTGCCTCTCATACAAACATAAATTTACGTTGGCTGGTCTTAAAATTAAGAAAACAGTAAAGCCTATATTAGAAGTAGAAGAGGCAGAAACAACGGACAAGACTCTAGATAAGGAAGCGAATACGGAACAGAAAGAAACTACAACAACCGGAGAGGAAGACATAGACTCTGCCACTAGTGGGTCAGAGTCTGAAGTGCTAGAAACAGCAGAAGATAAGAATGAGGAAGCCTCAGAAGTAGCCGCAGACGATGAGGAAACAGACATAAAGTCTTTATCGCTTTGGGCACTATTTCTATTAGGAATAGGGGGTGGTCTTATAGCCTTAGTTACTCCTTGCGTATTTCCTATGATTCCTATGACTGTTGCCTTTTTTACTAAAGAAACCGACAAAAAAAAAGGAATTAGAAAGGCTTTGTTTTACGGAATCTCTATTGTTAGTATTTACGTAATCTTAGGTCTGCTACTCGCAATGGTTTTCGGTGAAACGTTTACTTATATGCTAAGTACTCATTGGTTACCTAATATGATATTCTTTGCAATTTTCGTATTTTTTGCATTGTCGTTTTTTGGAATGTTTGAGCTTACGCTTCCTTCTAGTTTTGTAAATAAAATGGATGCCAAAGGAGATAAAGGTGGATATGCAGGTATTTTCTTTATAGCATTCACTTTAGTATTGGTTTCTTTTAGTTGTACTGTGCCTATAGTTGGATCAGTTTCCATACTAGCGGCAGGTGGAGAGTTTATAAAACCTTTGATAGCTATGTTAGGATTTGCTATCACGTTTGCACTCCCGTTTGTGCTGTTTGCTATTTTTCCTAGCTGGTTAAATAGCCTTCCGAAATCAGGAGGTTGGTTAAACTCTGTAAAGGTAGTATTGGGATTTGTAGAATTGGCACTTGCTTTCAAATTCTTATCACAAGCCGACCTAGTTTACAATTGGGGAATATTAGATAGAGATGTCTTTATTGCTATTTGGGTAGTCTTAGCTATGTTAATGGGCTTATATCTTATCGGGAAAATAAAGTTTCCTCACGATAGCGATATGCCTAGAATACCAGTGATGAGATTCCTTTTTGCAGTAGTCGTATTCTCATTTGGACTCTGGATGCTTCCGGGTATGTGGGGAGCTCCTCTTAGACCTTTAGCAGGGATTCTTCCTCCATTAACTACTCAAGATTATAACATTCAATCGGGCGGTGTAGCTACACATTCCGAAAGTAGCTCAGATAGACGTTTCTCAGATCAATTGCATCTTCCGTATGGTTTAATCGGGTATTACACTATTGAAGAGGCCGTGGCCAAGGCCAAAGAAACTGGCAAGCCCATCTTTGTTGATTTTACAGGAAAAAGCTGTGCGAACTGCAGAAAAATGGAAGAAAATGTTTGGCCAGATGCAGAAGTGATGAAAAGACTTAAAAATGATTTCGTAATTGCTAGTTTGTATTGCGATAGTAGAATAGAATTACCTGAAAGCGAATGGGGAAAGGACAGCGATGGCGATGTTATTAAAACACTAGGGGAGATAAACCAACAACTTCAACTGGATCATTTTAACTCGTATGGACAGCCCTATTATTATGTTATTGATAAAGAGATGAATGTTTTATCTACTTTCCCAGGATATGAGAACGATGCTCCTAAGTATACAGCTTTTCTAGATAAAGGCAAGGACAAGTTTAACTCAACTAAATAATTATAAGATGAGCATCAAACAACATTTTACCGAAGCACAAAGTGTGCTATCTGCTTTTTTAGCAGATGATAAAAACTTTGAAAACATAGAATCTGCCGGGAAACTGCTAGTAGAGAGTTTTAGAAACGAAGGGAAAGTACTTAGTTGCGGTAATGGTGGAAGCCTCTGTGACGCAATGCATTTTGCCGAAGAACTTACTGGGAGATATAGAGAGAATAGACCTGCGATAGGAGCTATTGCTATAGCAGATGCTAGCCACATGGCTTGTGTGGGCAATGACTACGGATATGACTTTGTATTTAGTCGTTACGTAGAAGGTGTAGGTCGCAAGGGCGATGTACTGCTAGGTATTAGCACAAGTGGCAATAGCCAAAATGTGATAAATGCTATAGCTGCTGCCAAAGAAAAAGGAATGAAGGTGATAGGTCTCACAGGAAAAGACGGCGGTAAAATGGCAGGTCTTTGTGATGTAGAAATACGGGCACCTAAAAGCGACTTTGCCGACCGAGCTCAGGAGATACATATCAAAGTAATACACTCGCTCATAGACTACGTAGAGCGAAATTTATAATACCTTTGGCAAGTCATTTTGAGACTTTCCAACAAACTCATACTATTCGTAATACTAGCTGCAGGAGCGATTCTACGCTTCTGGAATTTTGCAGACATACCATTTGCCCACGATGAGTTTAGTGCACTATTTCGCACAGATTTTAGCAACTTTTCTGACCTAATAAACTACGGAGTAAAACCAGATGGACACCCCGCTGGCATTCAAGTATTTCTCTATTATTGGGTTTCTATTTTTGGTGCTACCGAATGGGTAGTAAAACTGCCCTTTGCTCTTATGGGAGTTGCGTCTATTTGGGTGATGTATAAAATAGGGAAGCTGTGGTGCAATGAGACTGTCGGTTTAGTGTCTGCAGCCTTTATAGCATCTCTGCAATATACGGTACTGTATAGTGTGACTGCCCGCCCATACATCAGTGGCATGTTCTTTAGTTTATGGATGGTTTGGTACTGGAGCCAACTAGTAAAGAAACCTACTCTACGTTTTTGGAAAAATGGACTGCTCTTTGTCTTGTTCTCTGCTTTATGTGCTTATAATCACCATTTCAGTCTTTTATTTGCCGCATTAGTTTGGGTCAGTGGTTTGTTCTTTTTACCTAAAAAATACTGGCTGAAATATGTTCTTATTGGGCTAGCTGTTTTTATAGTTTATATCCCACATCTCAGCATATTTTTTCATCAACTGGGAAATAAAGGTGTAGAAGGTTGGCTTGCAAAACCAGAGTCAGATTGGCTCTGGACATACATTCGTTATATCTTTCATTACTCTTGGGTAGTATTGGGTGTTGCAGTAGCCCTTGTTATATCAGGGTTTTTCTTGAAGCCAAAAAGTGATTTCAGTTTGAAAAAATTTGGACTTTTTGCACTTTGGTTTATTCTTCCTTTTGCTATTGGGTATTACTATTCTGTGCACGTAAGTGCTGTGCTCCAGTATTCGGTACTTATTTTTACATTCCCATTTCTTTTTTTAGCATTATTTGGTCATTTGCCTCAGCAAAAATCTGGTGTGAATGCAATATTAGTAGGAGTTATTTTAGCAGTTAGCGGTTTTACGCTTATCAAAGATAGGCTTCATTTTAGCCTGCTGCATAGCTCGCATTATGAGCATATAGTCGTTGACACTCGAATAGCAGATCAACAAGACTCTACGCTTAAGCTTATCGACTCTCATCGTAAAATAACAGCATACTATTCAGTTAAAAATGAGGTGAACTTAGAAAATGTAGTATGGCTAGATTCGCTAGGAACAGAGCGAGAATTTAGAGTATTTATACAGGAACAAGCAGAAAAGTATAAGCATATATATTTGGGTGCTTGGGCAAGTATTAATCCCAACTATGTACACATTATCAAAGAATATTTTCCGTATGTCCTTTTTCAAAATGATTATGTAGGAGGAAGTACTTCGCTTTTTACCAAAGAACATAAACCAGCTTTTTCGGCTAGGGTAAGTAGATTGGATTTGACTCAAGAGGCTACACCCGAATGGAGTAATATAGACAGCAGTCACGTATTTCAAGGGTTGCTATCTGGCTATCTGATGGATAGTACATTAGAGTGGTCGCCTGTTTATTCTTCTACTCTTAGTGCATCTACCGTGCATAGTAATGATGTATTATGGGCTACCGTTATGCTAAAAACTATGAATAGTCTAGACGATGTATCCATTGTAGCAGTGGTAGAAGAGGATGGAGAAGTGGTCCATTGGAGTAATGCAGAGCTAAACAGATTCATAGGTAATAGTCCCCAAGATCATGAGATAGCGTATCATACATTACTGCTAAATAATATTGCTTGCGGACCTAGTGCTCAAGTGAAATTCTTCGTTTGGAACAAAGGTAAAAAGACATTCAAAATCTCGGAATTTTGGATAAACGTAAAACAAGGTAACCGTTTAGTCTATGGACTTACGGATGAGTTTTAGAGGACATACTTCAAGTACTTGATTTTCTTGCCTTCAGCTAACCACATATTTTCATAAAATGTCTGGATATTAGCCAAGTACTCAGGGATCTCATCCCAAGCATAAATGTCTGCACTGTCTTCTAGTATGGTTAGTTTCTGCTCTGCTATGGTCTCTTTGGTATAGCCATAAAATCGAGTAGAATCACTCTTTAAGTTCATAGTTGTTCCGTCTTTACTAATGTTGCGGTATCGCTCTAGGAACATGGCGTTGGTTAGTCTTTTACGTTTACGAGCATGCTGCGGGTCTGGGAATGTAATCCAGAATTCATCTATCTCACCTTTCTCAAAATACTCCTCTATGTTGCCTATCATAATCCTATGAAAAGCCACATTAGTCAGGTTGTTTTCTAGAGCATATTTAGCACCTTTCCATATTCTATTTCCTTTTAGGTCTATTCCTATAAAATTACGATCAGGGAAACGCTCGGCTAAGCCTATGGTATATTCTCCTTTGCCGCAGGCTAGTTCTACGGTGATGGGTTTGTCGTTTTTAAAAACATCGCTACTCCATTTTCCTTTTAGTTCTTTGGCGTATTCGTAGCAGTTTTCGAATGCTGTAACTGCTGCAAATTTTTCTAGTTTACCTTTTTTACCCACAGTGCAAAGGTATGTTTAAATTGGGGTTCTTATCACCTTGCCGGTGTCTGTGTAGGTTAATTGATCTACCCAATGGATTTCTTTGGGAGCACTATATTGTGGTAAGTTAGTTTTTATGATTTCTAGCAAGTTTGGGCTAAGAACAGTCGGTTTGGTCTCCATCACAAGTACCATCTTTTCTCCTAGATGATGATCTATTTTTTTGCCAAGATAAAATGTGTTGTTAATACCATTAGCTTGTAGTAGTGAGGCTAGTATGGGTTCAATTTCTGTTGGATTTATTTTTATTCCGCCACTGTTTATAATGTCATCAGCCCTGCCCCGTATTTCAAATTCTTGGGTGTGTATGAGTGCCATATCGTTGGTAGTAATAGCAAAGTCTAGTTCGGGGATAGCGATACATAAAACATCGTTTTTAGTAGATAGCTTTACTCCTTGCAGAGGTGTGAAGTAGGAATTTTTATTCGTCAGATTTTTTAGTGCAATGTGGCTAGCGGTTTCAGTCATTCCGTAGGTTTCCCAAAATGTGGTACTGGGAGCTACTTGCAGTAAGGTAGTGGCTTGCTTCTCGACTAAAGGTGCTCCACCGATAAGTATGTTTTGAAAACTATTTAATTGGTTGACAGACTGTGCTATGCAATTATTTACCTGGTGTGAGGTGAGTGATGTAATAGTGAAATCATAATGTGGCAGTTCTGCTAGCGGGTTAGCTGAAGGAGCACTAAAATAGATAGGGCAATCCCAAACTAGAGCACGTATCAATTGCATAAAACCACCTATCTTAGTGACGGGCAAGCAGCACAGAATATGTTCGTTTTGCAGCTCTAAGGCAGCGTAAGTGTTCTCTGCACTCCATTGTAGCATTTCTTTAGAAAGGCTAATCTTCTTTGGCGTGCCTGTGCTTCCAGACGTTTTAAGAGTGAATGATTTTTCACCTTCTTGCCACATTTTAATGCAGTTTTCTACAAAGGATACATCTGCAAAGTCGCTGCTATATGTAGGTTTAAACGGTGTCACTATTTTGCTATTTTCTTTTAAATACAATTGGATGTCGCCAAAGGTGCAGTATTGCTTCTATTAAATTGATTTGTGAGTGGCTCTATCACTAAGTTTTACTTAAATTCGCGTCTTAATTTAAATTAACAATTATTCAATGACAAAGATTACAAAATTTCTGTTTATTTTAACAGTATGTTTCTTTTACTCAGTGGCCAATGCTCAAGTGGGCACTCTAGCCGTGACTAGCACCTCCAAAGATGCAGCAGTACCTTCTCCCATTTTCTCCTATGGAGATGAAGTAGTTTATGGGGATGAGTTTATGCGTGTGTTCAACAAAAACAAACGTGAGGAAAATGCTCCAACTAAAGAAGAGATAGAAGAATACTTGGATTTATATGTAAAATTCAAACTTAAAGTAGCAGAAGCCTACTCTCGAAAGATGGATACGGTTCCTAGTTTCATCAATGAACTAGCAGGATACAGAGAGCAGCTGGCACAGCCTTATCTCACAGATAAAAGTGTAACAGATATGCTAGTAAAGCAAGCTTTTGATAGAAGCCAACAAGAAGTAAATGCAAGTCATTTACTGATTAATTGTCCTCTAGATGCTAAGCCCGCAGATAGCCTTGCAGCGTATCAAAAGATATTGGGGCTAAGAAACAGAATAGAGAAAGGTGGAGATTTTGGTACTATAGCTACTCAATATTCTGAAGATCCTTCTGCTAAGTCAAACGCAGGAAACCTAGGGTATTTTACAGCTTTCCAAATGATATATCCTTTTGAGAATGCAGCCTTTAATATTTCTGTAGGTTCAGTGAGTATGCCTATTCGTACCCGTTTTGGATACCATTTAGTACACGTGATAGACCGCAGAAAATCTATGGGCGACGTGAAAGTGGGTCACATTATGATAAAATATTATAATGAAGGACAAATAGATAGTACTAAGAATCGAATAGATGCTGTATTGACTAAACTCAAAGCCGGAGCAGATTGGAACAAAACGGTAGAGGAATTCTCTGAGGATTTTAACACAAATAGTAAAGGTGGCGAGCTAAGCTGGTTTAGTAGAACTACCTCTAATGTGCCTAATGAATTCAAAGATGCGGCTTATGGCTTAGAGAAGGATGGAGATTTTTCAACTCCATTTAAAACAAAATTTGGCTGGCATATTATCCGTAGAGTAGAGATAAAATCTTTACCTGCATATGATGAAATGAAAGACGTGATCCGCAGAAAAGTAGAAAGAGATACACGCAGCGAGTTGAATAAAGATGTAGTAGTAGCAAGAGTAAAAACAGAGAATAAATTCAAAGAGGTGAAAGGCTTAGATTCTGTAAAAGGAAATTTTGGTGAAGAACTAATACGAGGTAAGTTCAAAAAGAAAGAAGGTACTGGTATGGTGCTTTTTCAAATAGCAAATAAGTCTTATACAGATTCAGATTTTTATACGTATGTACTAGCAAATCAGGGAAAAACGAATAAGACTTTGGCTAATGCGGTTATAGATCTGTATTCAGAGTTTGTGAAACAATCTAATCTAGATTACGAAAAGAGTATACTAGAAGTAAAGTATGATGATTTCAAGTATATAATGCAAGAGTATAAAGATGGGATTTTACTATTCGAACTTACCGACAATGAGGTGTGGAGTAAGGCCGTGGCAGATTCTGCAGGGTTAGAATCTTTCTATGCCAAAAACCAAGCAAACTATATGTGGAAAGAGAGAGCAGATGCTTCTATCTTTAGCTGCAAGGATGCTAAGGTGGCTAAGAAAGCAAAGAAGTCTGCGAAAAAAGGAGCTACTACCAATGAAATATTAGCTAAGTACAATGCTAAAGACCCATT
>Ga0307994_1001145_pt1 | contig 16516 bp, 14 predicted proteins | sample EllFjometagen261_FD_203171 | JGI IMG/M metagenome (GOLD analysis project Ga0307994, IMG submission 203171) | Marine microbial communities from Ellis Fjord, Antarctic Ocean - #261 | ecosystem: Environmental > Aquatic > Marine > Unclassified | place: Southern Ocean | collected 2014-11-02 | reverse complement strand
TGCCTTTGTAGCGAGTGACTCATAGTCTGCATACCAGCCAGTAGTACCTACTACTACAGGCACTTTAGCGTCAAAACACTTAGAGATATTAGCCACTGCGGCATCTGGTCTACTAAATTCTATAGCCACATCACAATGGGCAATTTCTTCTGCTGTAAAATCCGCGTCTATAACTGCACCTATGGTATGGCCTCTTTCTTTAGCCACATTTTCGATGGTTTTACCCATCTTGCCGTATCCTATTATTGCTAGCTTCATACTATAGAGGGCAAATCTAATACTAAACTTTGCTTTATTTGTGCCAAGCAAATCGAGATTTGAACAAAAAACAACGAAAATATTTAGGCATATTTCTACTCCTAGGATTTTTTGCCCTAGCTGGAGCGTACTATGTCTTATTCTTAGGTAATACCAATTCATCAGATGGGGAGTACTTCTATATAAGATCGGATGATAGCTATGAGCAGGTCCTCTTGAATCTTAGTGTCAATAATTTAATAGAGAATAAAGTAACCTTTGATTTAGTTGCAAAGCAGGCTAATCTACCCAATAAGTACAAACCAGGGAGGTATAAAATAGTAGCAGGTATGAGTAACCTAGAGCTAGTCAGAAAACTACGGAGCGGTAAGTGGGAGAAGGTAGTTATTAAGCTAAAAAGCGAGATGACACGCGATAGCATAATCAAATATTTAGCCAATAACTTACAAGCAAACGAAGAAGATCTAGTCGTAGCTATGAACGATGTGTGGGTATCCCAAAATGGTTTTACAGCTGAGAATAAGTGGAGTATCTTTTTGCCAGATCACTATCACTTTAACTGGGCTACTACTGCAGATAAAGCCATACTCAGGTTTGTAGATGAATACAATAAGTACTGGACCGCTGACAGAAAAGCCAAGGCCAAAGCTCAAGGGCTCACCACCAAGGAGGCTGTGATACTAGCTAGTATAGTAGATGGTGAGGCCATATTTGCAGACGAAATGCCTACCATAGCTGGACTATATCTCAATAGAATAAATAAAGGCATTCCGCTAGGAGCAGATCCCACGATATGGTTTGTAGTAGGCAAGGGAGAGCGACGCAGACTACTCTATGTAGACTTAAAAAAAGTACATCCGTATAATACGTATCTCAATGCGGGCTTACCTCCAGGACCTATATTCTGTCCAGATAAGCGAGCTATAGAGGCCGCTATAGCACCTAAAAAACATAACTATTACTATATGTGTGCCAAGCCAGACGGATCACTTAGACATGCCTTTGCAAATGGATTAGCAGAGCACAATCGGAATGCAGCTGCGTATCGTAGAAATTTGGATAGGCAAGGGGTGAGGAGGTGATCTTAGATTAAGAATTTAAAACACAAAAAAATGCCTCGTATCTAAAAGATGCGAGGCATTTGTGTTTTATATGAATGAGTAGATTAACTACGTGATCTACGCTTAGCTCCGTGACTTCCACTAGTTCGGCTGCTGCTTCCACGACTTCCTCCGCCATCTCTGCTACCTCCTCTATATCCACCACGATCTCCGCCGCCTCTGTTTCTATCTCCACCGCGGTCTCTATCTCCACCTCTGTCGCCTCTATCGCCACCTCTGTCTCTACCGCCACCGCTTGGTTTTGGTGAGCTTTCTTCTATAGCTATTTCTCTACCATTGAAATCCATGTCTTTGGCTGCACGCTGAAGGTCTGAAGTATGACCGCTCTCCATCTCAAAGAAGGAGAACATTTTCATAATTTCTATTTGACCCATAGCAGGATTAGCTCCTCCTAGATTACTATTAATCATTCCCATTAGGATCTTAGGACTCATTCCATCCTTATTACCTTGGTTTATGAAATAACGCGTCATGTTCTCAGCAGTTTTGTGATCTTTACGCTCACGTCTTTCGCCGCCTCTATCACCGCCTCTGTCTCTATCTCCACGTTCTCTTCTGCCTCCTCTATCGTCTGATCTGCTGTTATCACGATCTCTATTTCTATCTCGCTCACGCTTGTCAGATGTTTTGTTCAGGTCTGGAGCATCACGGTAGTATTCTAAGAATCTGTTAAACTCAGCAGATACTATCTTCTTGATTACTTCTTCCTTAGTCATATCCTCGAATTTTTCGAAGATTTGTGGAAGGAAATTATCAATATGACTATTTGCTATCTCTGTTTCCTTGATGTTATCTATCAGGTTAAAGAGTTGCTTTTGGCATATTTCTTTACCACCTGGGATGTCTATACGCTCAAATTTTCTACCTATTTTTTTCTCTAGATATCTAAGACGTTTTTCTTCATTAGCTGTAAGTAGAGATAGCGAAATACCTTCGTTTCCCGCTCTACCTGTTCTACCACTACGGTGTACATATACGGCATCCTCATCTGGTAATTTAAAGTTGATTACGTGAGTAAGTTCGTTTACATCTAGACCACGAGCTGCTACATCTGTAGCTACCAGTAGTTGTAGTGAGCGATTTCTAAACTTGCCCATTACATAGTCACGTTGTGCCTGAGATAGGTCACCGTGTAGTGCGTCTGTATTGTATCCGTCTTCTGCTAGTCTCTCGGCTACTTCTTTAGTCTCAGCTCTAGTTCTACAGAAGATTATTCCGTAGATATCTGGAGTTATATCCACAGCTCTTTTTAGAGCAGGGTAACGGTCTCTATTGTTTATTTTATAGTATAGGTGTGTTACGTTAGCATTAGCTTCTTGCTTACTACCTGCAGAAATCTCAGCAGGATCAGTCATGTATTTCTTGCTCAGCTTCACCATATCTGGTGGCATAGTAGCAGAGAAAAGAAGTGTTTGCTTTTCTTTAGGAGTGTTAGCTAAAATAGCATCTAAATCTTCAGCAAAACCCATGCTAAGCATTTCGTCTGCCTCGTCTAGTACTAGGAACTCTACACCTTCTAGATTCAAGCGATTACGCTTGATAAGGTCTAGTGTACGTCCTGGCGTACCTACTACTACATCGCATCCACGCTCTATGTTTCTTATTTGGCTAGTGATATCTGCTCCACCGTATACCGCTACTACTTTAAAACCTGGAATGTTTTTACTGTAGGTCTTGATGTCTTCAGCTATCTGAAGACCAAGCTCACGTGTAGGACTTAATACTATGCATTTGATACCTTTTTTGCTTGGGTCTATCTGGTTAAGGATAGGCAGACTAAATGCGGCAGTTTTACCTGTACCAGTCTGTGCGAAAGCGATAAGATCTTGCTTAGATTCTAAGATTTTTGGTAGAGCTAGCTCTTGAATTTTGGTTGGAGTTTCATAACCCAACTCTTCTATGGCACTTAAAATCTCTGATTTTAAGCCCATTTCTTTAAATGTACTCATTGTTCTATATTTTGTTTATATAGCAATAGAGCACATTCCCTAAACCCTTATTCGACCAAGGATTTTTATCTCGACAGTGGTGCTCCGCTGCTAAAATTAGGTGCAAAGGTATGCATAAATAATTGAATAATAGAATGATGTAATGAAAGAAACTGTAATCCCGTTAATAATCTAACGATTGTTTGATTATTAACCAATCAATCGCTCACAGCAAATAGCAGTAGCCATGGCAGCATTGAGACTTTCAGTATTGCCATTGCCAGGTATAGTGATAGGTGTGTGCTGTACCGTTTCTAAAGTATCTTTTTCTATTCCGTTGGCTTCGTTGCCTATGAGCAGCACTCCTCCAGAGGGTTTAGCTAGTGTTCTGATGTTTTCTCCATCTAGTAAGGTAGCGTATACATCTTTACCCATTAATAGTTGGGCTAGGTTACCGTGGATCACGTTTACGCGTAAAAATGAACCCATAGTACTCTGTATCACCTTGCTATTGTAGAAATCTACAGTATTGCTACTGCAGTATATAGTGTTGATGCCATACCAGTCTGCTATGCGTATAATGGTGCCTAAGTTGCCAGGATCATTCACCCCGTCTAACGCTATCTGCCAGTCAGATACTGGAGTATTTCGCTCAGTTATTTGAGCTATAGCTAATATCTCTTGTGGATTTGCAAGGTGAGAGATTAAATCGAGTTCCTCTGAACTAATCAAGTCAAAAGGGAAGTCTATTTTTTCGCCATACCGTTCCAAAAAAGCAGGAGTGCACAGTATAGTCTCCAGCGGCCAGTCACTTGCTGCTAATTCGTTTACAGATTTTAATCCTTCTACCACAAATAGACCATACTTTTGTCTAAATTTTTTAGAATGGAGTTGCTGGTACTGTTTTAGTTTAGATTTACTTGGCAAGGAAATATATAATTTGAATACAAAACTAAAATATTGTCTCACACTTTTGGTGTTTATGAGTTTAGCAGCTTGTAATATTACACGAGTAGTGCCTGATGGGAAGCAGCTTTTGGTGCATAATAAAATAGACCGAGGCGATAGTAAAGGAGTAGAGCTAAGTGACGAGAAGGCAAATCTAAAGCAGAAGCCAAATCGAGAGTTGCTAGGTTTTATTAAGTTTCATTTATGGGCATATCAATACGGTAATAAAGGACTGGGTATTCGAAAGAAGCAGCCATGGCTTAGAAGATTGGCCGAAAAAGTAGGAGAGGCTCCCGTGCTGGTAGACTCTTCTAAAGTGATTCTATCTGCTCAGAAGTTGTCAGATTATTACTTTAGTAAAGGGTTTTTAGATAATCAAGTAACTTACAAAGTAGTGCCAAAGAAGCTTTTTAAAAATAGAGCTAGCATTGTTTATAAGGTAAAATTAGAAGATTTTCATAGAATAAGTTCGCTAGAATATAATTCAACCTCCAAAGGGATATCAGATCAAATAGAAAGGACTAAGGCTAGTCAGAAACTTAAAATTGGCCAAAGACTGGATTTTGATAGGGTAGAGGCAGAGCGAAACAGGATTACTGATTTATTGAGAAACAATGGCTTCTATTACTTCAATTCTTCCTTTATCGATTTTCAGGTAGATACCAACCAACAGAAGCTATATGCCGATGTGGTAGTCAATATTAGAAACGGTAAAAATTTTGAACCTCACTACCAACAGACCGTAAAAACTATTACAGTCAAAATAGGAGATGCTGATAGTAGCACATCCTTTATGTATAGTGGTATTAATTTTTTAGAAGGGACCTATTTTATTAAACCCAGCTCATTAGCCAAAAATATAATTTTCAGACCTGGAGCTATATTTAATGCGAGTTTAGTACAGAAAACATACTCCAATTTGCTGTCTATGGGCTTGTTTAATTTTGTGACTATTCGGTTTTACCCTTCCTCTACAGATAGTCTAGGTGGTCTAGATGTAGAGATTATTCTGCAAACCGCCCCAAAACATGATTTTGTGTGGGAACCGCAGGCTATATTTACGGGGCAAAGTAGTGGATTGCAGGCAGATGTAGAGCGAAGCTTTGGTATAGCCAATAGTTTGAGTTTGCAGAATAGGAATGTTTTTGGTGGAGCAGAGACTTTCAATATCAGTACTTTATCTGCATTAGAAACACAATTAAAAGGAGATAATCAGGGGGTGTTTAATAGCTTTAGGCAAAGTGTTAATGCGGAGTTGGTTATTCCCTCCTTGGTCTATTTAGAGAGAAAAAATATCAGTCAAACTTTTGTAAGAAAGAGTACTAAATTGAATGCTTCTTTTCTGCACGATAGAAATCAAAACTTTACTCGAAATGTTTTCCCATTTAGTTTTACCTACGCATTCTCACGTAATCAAACATCTTTTGGTTTTACACCTTTTAGGGTTAGTATAAACGCAGCTCGCCCAGACCCAGCCTTTTTACTATCACTAGATCCAGCTACTCAATATTACACAACTCAACTACTTACCAATAATATAATAGCGGGTCCTACAGTATCACTCTATTGGAATAATAGACAAAAGGATAATTCAAGATATTGGCAGATTAGGGCAAATGCCTTAGAGATATCAGGTAATCTGGCGTCTGCATACTTTAATTTATTCACAGACAAAATAGGGGTGAATAAGGAGATTTTTAATGTAAAATACTCACAATACGCACGTTCAGATTTTGATGCTACTTATACGTATATATTAGATGAGAATAATTCTTTTGCTTACCGCACCTATATGGGAGCTGGGTTGCCTTATGGTAATTCGGTATTCTTACCCTTTGAGAGACGTTTTTTCGTAGGTGGCAGTAATAGCCTTAGAGCCTGGCGTCCCAGAACTATAGGGCCAGGTAGTTACAGTGATTCACTCAATACTATAGCATTAGAGAAAACAGGGGAACTAATGCTGCAAGGGAACGTAGAATATCGTTTTGACATTATAGATAAGGTGTTAGATGGGGCTCTTTTTGTAGACGGAGGTAACATTTGGAACTTTAGAAAAGACGCAAATTTTGAAAATGCAGAATTCGAATGGGAAAGGTTTTATAAAGAATTTGCAATTAATAGTGGAATGGGGTTGCGTTTTGATTTAACCTATGTAGTGTTTAGAATAGACTGGGGTATAGCATTGCATGACCCATCTAAATTAGAAGGAAACAGATGGGTAATCAAAGATTTTTTTGACGAGAGATGGATATTTGACAATACTGCGATTAATTTTGCCATAGGTTTCCCATTTTAACAATAGAATAATAATGAATCATATAAAAACGGCTCTGTTTGCACTTGTCATTGTCTCAGCTACACTCTCAGGATGTAAGGATAAAAAAGGCGGCGGAGGTCTCAATTTCTTCTCATTAGAAGATGATAAAACCTTTGGAGCTCAAGTAGCAGAAGAGATAGAATCTGATCCTGTTATGTATCCCATCTTAGATAGTGCACAATATCCTGAAGCGTATGCCTATTTATATGCAATAAGAGATAGTATTTTAAACTCGGGTAATGTGGTTCACAAAGATGATTTTGACTGGAGACTTCGTATCATACAAGACGATAGCACACTCAATGCTTTCTGTACACCCGGAGGATACATCTATGTGTATACTGGGATCATTAAGTTTTTAGATGCTGAGCATGAGTTTGCTGGGGTTATGGGCCACGAGATAGCACATGCAGATGAGCGTCATTCTACTGCGGCACTTACGCAGCAGTATGGTATAGATGTGCTTCTCTCTGTATTGCTTGGAGAAGACAAAGGAACATTAGCACAAATAGCTCAAGGTCTGGTAGGTCTAAAATATAGTAGAGATAACGAGTCGGAGTCTGATTTAAGGTCTGTTGAGTATCTATATCCAACAGTATATGACGCACGTGGTGCGGCCAAATTCTTTGAAAAAATAATAGATAGCGGTGGCGGAAGTGGTCCTCAGTTTCTGAGCACACATCCTAATCCAGATAACAGAGTAGAGGCTATCAATGCACACTGGGAAGCATTGGGCGGTAAGGTAGGAAATACATTTGAAGCACGATACGAGCTTTTCCAAAACTCTTTGCCATAGCACGTACTTAACAAATAGAATTTTATGAAATTAACGAAAAAAGGATACACACTAGGTGGTGTAGACCTACTGCCAATAGTAGAAGAACACGGAGCTCCTTTATATGTGTATGATGCTGATACGATAGTAAGTAACTATCACGAACTAAAGAATGCTTTTGCTGGTGTAGATGTACATCTAAAATATGCTTGCAAGGCACTTACTAATATTAGTATTCTTAAACTGCTCCGCAAAGAAGGAGCCGGTTTAGATACGGTGTCTATAGAAGAAGCTCAGATTGGTCTTAAGGCTGGATATGAACCTAGCGAAATACTTTTCACTCCAAATTGTATAGGTTTTGAAGAGATAAAACAGGCAGTAGATTTGGGTCTGATAATAAATATAGACGAACTAAGTACACTGGAACGGTTCGGGAATGAATATGGCGGGACAGTGCCATGTTGTATACGTCTTAATCCGCACATTATGGCTGGAGGTAATAGTCATATCTCTGTTGGTCACATCGATTCTAAGTTTGGTATTAGCATATATCAAGTGCCTCATATTAAACGTATTGTAGAGAATCTGGGTATTAAAGTGAACGGACTTCATATGCATACAGGAAGCGATATTCTAGATGCTGAAGTGTTTTTGAGAGGAGCTAAGCTACTCTACGAAGCTGCCAAGTCATTTCCGGAACTAGAATTTATGGATTTCGGTAGTGGTTTTAAGGTAAAGTATAAAGAAGGAGACGTGACTGCAGATGTCAAAGCTATTGGCAAACAGATAGTAGCTAGCTTCAAAGAGTTTTGCAAAGACTACGGAAGAGATTTGCAACTGTGGTTTGAGCCAGGTAAATATTTAGTGAGTAACGCGGGTTTCCTACTTGTAGACGTGAATGTGGTAAAACAAACTACATCTACGGTATTTGCAGGGGTCAACTCTGGTCAGAATCACTTGCTAAGACCCATGATGTATGATGCATACCACCATATAGCGAATATAAGCAATCCTAACGGCACAGACCGTATCTACTCGGTGGTAGGATATATCTGCGAGTCAGACACTTTTGGTTATGACAGAAGGCTTAAGGAGGTGCGAGTAGGCGATATACTAGCTATTCACAATGCAGGTGCTTATGGTTTTAGTATGAGTAGCAACTACAATAGTAGATCCAGACCAGCAGAAGTGCTCATCTATAAAGGCCAAGCACATCTTATAAGAAAGCGAGAAAACCTAGAATACTTGCTGATGAATCAGCAAGAGATTGATTTAGCGTAAGCTAAAACTAGCGTTATCTAGTAACTTACCTTTATTGAGTAGTTCTACCTTGTAGGCTCCAGATTTATAATATGAGTCTTGTTTGTAGTAATACGTTACTGCTTTTTCAGTACCATCGTATGTGATAGTTTCCTTTAGGGTAAATAAGTCGTCACTATCTGTAAGTTTCTTTGTGTCCTTAGTTAGCACGGCTTTATCTGGGCCTATTATTCTGAAGGTAAGTTCCTTTTGTTCTTTTGCTGTAAGCTCTGATGCTAGCACAGAGAATGAAATCTTAAGACGTTCTACTCTTGAGGCTTTGTCGGTTATTTCTTGCTTCCCTCTTTTTTCTCTTACCGTGATAATGTTTAATCCCGCTATTCTAAGGATGCTAGCCGTGCTTAGTTTCTTTTCTAATTCCGTGTTTAAAGATACCAGGCTATCATTGTCGTCTTTAAATTCTAATGCCAGTAAGCCATTATATTGGGCTATTTCCTTAGCCTCTGCATATTCTTTTTGAGCGAGTTCTATTTTAGCAATGTTTTCTGTGTTGGCCTTTTGAAGCGTTGCGATTTGATTCTGTGCTTCCAGTAGATTTTTTGGGCCACCTGTAGATCCAGATCCATCATTTCCTGCTATAAGTTTGCTTATTTTTCTTCTAGCTGAGGCTAGAGCATTTTGTTGCGAAATGAGCTGATTTCTTAGATCTTCTTTTAAGTCTTCTTGAGCCAAGTTTTCATTTATTTTGTTTTGTAACTGCTCGTAGGTGAAATCTAATTCCTTTTGTAATGAATCGGCTTTTAAGTCTAAGGCTTGGTAGGCAAGACTAAGTTCCTCATTTTGCTGTTGAATTTTAACTGCATTTTTAGCATACTTAAAAAATAAAAATGCACACATAGCTAGTGATGCAAGAAACAAAAAGATAAATAATGGTAAAGCCTTACTCTTAGATTCGTCTTCTCCTTCTATTATTTCTGTGTGTGTGTCCTCGTTCATATGTTTTTTGTATATGCAAAAATATATATAAATACTTAGCTTGTTAAGTTTTTGGTATACAGTTCGTTATTTACATGGATTGTTGTAGCATTGCGTGGTTTGAAAAATTCCAATACATTTATATATAAACTCACTCGATACGAGTTTTGGCCTTGGTACCTTATGTTTTTACCTATGCTACCTATCTATGTGTACGGAGTTATTCGGACTAGGAAGTTGCTTTATTTTACAGCGGCAAATCCGAGCATAGACATGGGAGGATTCTTTGGCGAACGAAAAGATGAAATTTTAGCATTGATACCTAACGAGTATAAAGCATCGAGTATTTATGTTACGAATGGACTCACCTTAGATTTAGCCAAGCAATTACTAGCGGAAAACAACTTGCAGCTGCCAGTAATACTAAAACCAAACATAGGGGAGAGGGGCAATGGTGTTCGCCTGATACATACTCTTGAAGACATGGTGTCCTATGCGGCTAATGAGTCCGAATTTCTAATACAAGAATATATAGACTATCCGCTAGAGCTAGGTATACTTTATAGCAGAATGCCCAATGAGCAAATGGGCATAGTAAGCTCTATAACAGAGAAGGAGTTTCTTACAGTAAAGGGTGATGGAGTGAGCACGGTAGGCACATTGCTTCAAAGCACGCCACGTAACAAAATATACTATCCACTAGTGGCAAGGGACTATATAGAGCGGCTAGCAATAGTTCCTGCTTTGGAAGAAGATTTCATAGTGCATCGTATTGGTAATCATATAAAAGGAACACGTTTTATAGATGCTAATAAATACATAACCAAGGAGCTAAATCAGGTATTCACTACGTTGAGCAATGAGCTGACGGGCGTATTCTATGGCCGGTACGATCTAAAAGTACCCAGTTACAAAGATTTGCAAGCCGGCAAGAATATTAAGATTTTCGAATTAAATGGAGTAAGCTCAGAGCCGGGGCACATCTATGATCAGAATACAGTGTTTACGGCATATTATGATTTAGCAGAGCACTGGCTTAGGCTTATAGCTATCTCGTATCAGAACATAAAAAAAGGGGTGAAAACCACCCCTTTATCTAATTTTTTACTACAAGTGAAAAATCACTTCTTTGGATAGTTAGTTATCGTACTTAGTAAAGTCGATTTTACCCATAAACTTTTTTTCTAATGGAGTCCAAGTTTCTGGTCCTCTCCAATGGCCTCTGCCATACGCAAAACGTGTCTTTCTCCAACTGCCATACTTGTTGTGCAAGTTCTTAAGATAGTAAATGCCTACTTTAAGGTAGTTTCTACGCGTTTTGCCGCCTTCTAAGTCTAGTTTTTTATACCAGTGCCAGAATGTAGCATCGATTACTTGTAAGTCTCCGTGGTCAGTTCCACCATTGGTATTGGTGATGTATCTCCAGCCACTTTCGTTATTGCCTATTTCTTTTACTAGCTCAAACGGTACACCAGCTTCTTGGCAGATAGAATCTGCTACTTCGAATACTGATTTGGATTTCACCACAATAGGTGCTTCTTTTTTTTTCTCTACTACAGTAGCTTCTACTGCAGCGTCATTCTTCTTGACGTTTTGTCTGTTCACAAAACTGGTAGCAACTATGGATATAACCAATAGTGTGCTTACGATGATGTGCTTGCTCAAATGTTTCATAAGAATTATTTTAATTTATTTTTACGATAAGGCGATATCGTTTGTTTTTTTTGATATATTTGACGGTCGCCTCATTACGTATTGTAGTGCAAAGGTAATACTAAAATAATTCGGGAATAACCATTGGGTTACCCACATTGCACTTCGTATCTTAGAAAATGGTGCAATTTCACTACAAATCAGCGGTTTAACGATTCTCTCAGACACCAAAAAAGGCTTTCTGTGACAGTTTCTTGACAAAACGAAATCACAAAAAGCCTTAGAAATTATTTCTTAGCCTTGGAATATTATGCCTCAGCGGGCATTCCTCTAGAGCTTATATAACGCTCCGCATCAAGTGCTGCCATACATCCAGTACCTGCAGCGGTAACTGCTTGTCTGTATGTAAAGTCTTGTGCATCTCCACTTACAAATACTCCAGGGACATCTGTTTTAGTACTATCTGGGTGAGTAATGATATATCCTGCATCATTCAGTTTAAGATAATCTTTGAAAATATCTGTATTGGGTTTATGACCTATAGCTACAAAGAAACCGTGAATGGCTATTTCTTTTTTCTCACCTGTTTTATTATTTACCACACGTACACCTTCTACTTCAGACTCTCCTAATATTTCGTCTGTTTCTGTGTTATACAAGACTTCTACGTTTTCTAAGTTATTAATCCTGTGTTGCATAGCTTTGGAAGCACGCATTTCATCTCTACGAACAAGTACGTATACTTTTTTGCATATTTTGGCTAGATAACTAGCTTCTTCTGCAGCAGTATCTCCTGCACCTACTATAGCTACATCATGTCCTCTGTAAAAGAAACCATCACATACAGCACAAGCACTTACACCGCTACCATTTAATCGTTTCTCACTGGGTATGCCCAGCCACTTGGCACTAGCTCCCGTGCTTATAATTACAGTTTCTGCTTCTATTTCTATTTTGTCGTCTACTGTAACAAAGTGATTGCCGCCGTTTTTATCAAATTTTACAGAGGTAACCATCCCGAAGCGAACGTCTGTACCTAATCGTACTGCTTGTTTCTTGAAGTTTTCCATCATTTCAGGACCCATAATACCATCTGGATATCCTGGGTAGTTTTCTACGTCTGTAGTGATAGTAAGCTGACCACCTGGCTGTAGTCCTTCATATACTACTGGTTTCATATCTGCACGAGCGGCGTATATAGCTGCGGTGTACCCTGCTGGTCCCGAGCCTATGATTAAACATTCTACTTTTTCCATGTTCTTTGTTTTGCTTTATAGTACGGCAAAGTAAAACCAAACTGACATGCTATGCCATAGGGTTTGTAAATTTGGGTATAAGTTGTAGTGATAACTTAAGCAAGAATTAACTTACTCTTTATCCGTAAGTCTTCTCTATGAGTAGGATGAGCAATGTTTGTCAAGAGTTTTACGCGTTTCTCTATAGTCTTGCCATACAAGTTAGCTACTCCGTATTCTGTAACTACATAGTGTACGTGAGCTCTTGTGGGTACTACGCCAGCTCCTTGTTTCAGAAATGCTACAATTTTAGATTCCCCGTCACATCTTGTATGTACTCAATAAATGCATTTTATTTTGGGTTCGATAAAGTGTTTTTTCTCGATCCACTACTATTCCTGTTGGGTACAGTGTTTTTACGAGTAGCTTCTTTCCCATTAAATCTTGTTTGTCCCACATTGTCAATAGGTTACTCAAATTAGTGACAGCACTTACAACCATTTTTTCATGGTTCGATAATTGAAAAATACCTTTGGCCAGTTCTGCTTGTAACGGATGCAGATTTTCTTGGATATCGGCTAGTACGCGTGTGTAGATTCCCTCTGTTATCTTTCCTAAAGCGTAGTTGGTTTCCACGTTAAAGTTGATCATTCCACTATTCAAAGATGGGTGTTTAAGTTTTCTCCATTTGTAGAAGCTAGTATACACAGAAGGAAGAATCACTTAGGTGATAGTTGGCAAATGGACGAAAACTACATCGAGGTAGGAGATAAAGACAGATACTTATATCGAGCTGTAGACAAGCAAGGAGATACTGTAGACTTCTTACTAACTAAACGGAGAATGAAGGGGTCAGCACAGAAGTTTCTAAACAAAGCCATAGGTAACAATAGAAAACCAAGACTGATTAATATTGATAAAAGTGGGGCAAATACTGAAGCTATCCGTATTATCAATAGATATAGCTTAACCTTCAAGAAGATAAAGACTAGGCGAGTCACGTATCTAAATAAAATAGTGGAGCAAGATCATCGGACGATCAAACGTCGAATAACCATTACAAAAGGATTCAAAGAATTTGAATCCGCTCAGAGAACACTAGCAGGAATAGAAATCAAAAATATTATTAGAAAAGGCCAACTTTCAAATTCAAAGAAAAGTTGGTTTGCTACATTTAAGTCTTTGGCAGCTTAAGATAAGTTAAAATCTGCTAATTTTACAACCTGACAGAATTAATGCGACAGAACCTTTTATAATATAAATATTAAAAATTTGGCTAAAATAAAATTTAATCATAAGACACAATATCAGTTCTGGAGGTTGTTAGATCATCTAATTGGGAATAAAGTTCCGGCTGATAAATTTACCAAGCAAAGAACAAGAATTTTATCGTCTGTTTCTACTAACTTTCAAGAAAATAAAATAATAGGAACAGTGAACCAGATCGATAGAGTGAGAGACATATCGGATTATGATCTTAAGAAAAATTATATAAATAAAGGAATTCCTGTTGTAATGGAAGGGAAGGCAAAAGAATGGGAATGTGTAAAAAAGTGGACTCCTGACTGGTTAATGCAAAGTTATTGTGAAGATAAAGTTTCTATATTTGATGCTTCTTCTCAAGATATGACAGATGTAAATTATAAAGTAGAAGAAATGACATTGAAACATGTGTTGAATTCAATGAAAAATGGAGACACTTCAAAATACAGTAGGTTTAATAGATTGCTTTACGACCACCCAGAACTTATAGGAGATTTTGATTGGAAGTGGCTTTATAGTATAAGAAATAAAATTAGCTCAGGAAAGACTTTTCAAGTATTCATTGGAGGTAAAGGGACTAGAACAACTTTGCACTCAGCAAGCGAACATAATTTGTTTACACAAGTTTATGGTAAAAAGCATTGGTTTTTATATCCACCAGAAAATGATGTTATTTTTGACCCTCCTATAACAAGAGCTCCCTATTTTCATAGTAGATTTGATCCTGATTATCCGGACTTTAATGATTTTCCCAATGCGAAATATCTTCAAACTTTGGAATGTGAATTAAGAGCAGGGGATGTATTATATAATCCTCCATTTTGGTGGCACCATGTAAATAATACTACTAATTCTATTGGTGTTGGTTTTAGATGGTTTAGTCCTGGTGATAGTTTTAATAAATATTTTATACAATCAGTTCTAACATTTTTTTCTACAAATCCCTCTATATGGAAGGCTACAAAAAACAGGACAGATTTTGCTAGGATATTTAAATATATGAATAACAAAAAATAGGATAACGTTTATATATTTTAGGGATTTATATTTTTTAAAAAATAGATTCTAACACTTTATGTCTTTGATTATATCGCATACTAATAATTTAATTATTAGAAGTAACTAACCGATAAAATTCCACTAACTTGTTACCCATTTGTTACCTGAATAAAAAAATGGCCTCACAAATATCTGATTTACAAATACTTACGAGACCCTTAGATGTAGGTAAAACTTCCGAGCCTCTACACAAAGAAGTCCTATAATTGTTTGATTATCAAATGATTGTAGAGCTTTTTTTATTTCATGTAACACATATCTATATCTACCTTTTGAGAGGCAAATTGGGCAATTAGATGGTTAGATAGGGGCATAAAAAAGCCTCTTGCGAAGAAGAGGCTCTGTATATTATAGTGTCATCAATGCTTAAGGACAAGTGCCCCACACGGGATGTTTTGCAGGTGTAAGTCCGCTATCAGTAGAAAAATCGACTGGGATTGAACTGAAATTAGACACACACCATTGGGTTAAATCTTGGTTGAAGGCACTAGCATTCCTAAACATATACCTCATATAACGTGAACTACTCACATCCCAATTACCAATGTCTTGGTTGAAGGAAGTCGCATCAGAAAACATAAAACTCATATTAGTCACATTACTCACATCCCAATTACCAATGTCTTGGTTGAAGGAAGTCGCATCATAAAATATACTACCCATATCAGTCACATTACTCACATCCCAAGAGCTAATGTCTTGGTTGAAGGCATTAGCACCCAAAAACATAATACCCATATTAGTCACATTACTCACATCCCAACTGCCAATATCTTGGTTGAAGGCATTAGCACGCAGAAACATACCATACATATTAGTCACCTTACTTACATTCCAGCTGCCAATGTCTTGGTTGAAGGCACTAGCAACCTTAAACATATTTTTCATATCAGTCACATTACTCACATCCCAAGAGCCAATGTCTTGGTTGAAGGCACTAGCACCCTGAAACATAATACCCATATTAGTCACATTACTCACATCCCAACTGCCAATATCTTGGTTGAAGGCATTAGCACGCAGAAACATACCATACATATCGGTAACTTTAGATGTACAATATTTTGATAAGTCTTTACCGTTGGCTAATGCATTGTTTAACATATCTCTATCTGCAACAGTATAGGTAGTTCCATCTAGATTAAAGGTATCACCAACTGCATATTTGTCACATTCAACGCAAACGTTCGAATTTATAAATGGTGACGCTTGATATAATTTTGCATCTTTTTTGCAGCCATTTAGTATTGTGCCTAATACTACTATTGCTATTAATAAATGTTTCATTCTGTTTTTTTAGATATACAAAGATATAAATTTTGGATATGCACAATATTTATCTTAGGTGCATTTACATAATACTTACGTTGCATTAAAAAGAGAATGTGAGCAATTTTTTAAGTCATAATCTAGAGTCAATTCTGATTAAGTCGTTTTACCTTTGAGACTGGTTAATTACTTTTAGAAGTCAATTAAAATCGTGTATTACCGCTGTATTTTTTTTAGATTTAACAATAAAAATCTATTTTTGACAATATCAACATTTTAAAAATATGATTAAAAATACATTATTATTTACGATTCTATTTGCATCTACACTCTTCTTTTTTGGTTGTTCGGATGAACCTAATGATAATATCCCAGCACCTACAGCAGCCACTAAAACTGAATTATTAACCACAGGAACATGGAATATGAGAGAAGCGACTATTAACCCAGGACTA
>Ga0307994_1001140_pt1 | contig 16552 bp, 34 predicted proteins | sample EllFjometagen261_FD_203171 | JGI IMG/M metagenome (GOLD analysis project Ga0307994, IMG submission 203171) | Marine microbial communities from Ellis Fjord, Antarctic Ocean - #261 | ecosystem: Environmental > Aquatic > Marine > Unclassified | place: Southern Ocean | collected 2014-11-02 | reverse complement strand
GTAATTATTTACCCCTAAAGTGTTTACATTTATGTATATATAGGCGATAATGTAATCTCAATCAAGGGGATACAAAATGAATTATTTAAAATGGTACGAGCAGTTCGATAAAGTTTTAGCCAATTTATACAATCTGGACAGCAAGGAAGCTGAAGAAGCATGGAGCGCCATATTGTGCTGGGCGCAAAATGGTTGCCCTAACCCTGAGCCAGATGCGGAAGAATGTGAAAGAATTTATGGTCATGTCATTACTTCCATAGACGAACAGGGGTTGTCGAACAAGCCGTTTTATAAAGATGTTTGCGATATCGAATTTAGCATATAACCAACCGCCCCTTCGGGGGCTACTTCTTTGGCTTCTTCTTCTTGGGTCGGCCTACTTTACTACCGTATGTTCCTTTACCTTTTGGCATTACTCTTCTCCATCAAATACTGGTCTAAATTGATGCCCGCAGTTATAACCACCGCGAACAATAAACGGATCACCTGATGCTTTACCCGCCCATGAGCCTGACCAAGTAGATTCAATCTCATCATTAGTAAATACCTGCCCTTCATGCTCTCGACAGAATGGTCTGGTTGTGGCAATAATCCTACCAACGTATTTCCATTTGGTCGCACCCGCTTCCATGCCAATGGCTGTGTTTACAGAGGCATCGAACTGCATAAGGGAATCATGGACTAACTGATTAGCGTTCTTGGCTAACCTACCACCAACAGCTTCCTTGACAGTTCGAACGCTTTCAGCAAACGCTCTCCCAGTGAGTGTGTTTTGGTAGACTTCTTTAGCAACGATATCAAGATACTCTGTGCCTATATCCTGAAAGCCTTGAAAAGACAGTCGTTGTAATTGGTTAATAATGCTAGGGTCTAGCTTAGTAAACGCGCCATAGGTTGCAAGCATCTCAGCAGTACCACCTGCAACAGCCGTATATTCCCTAATAATACCATCAACAGTCTTTAGGTATTCTTCTTCAACTAACCTGCGTATCTCAGCCCTTGATTGCACAGCCCATTCTAGGTCAAACAAATCACCATCTCTTAAAGGAGCAGAGGCTAAAAGGTCAGCAACACGATCTTCTAGGGTCGCTAACGCCTCGGCTAACCGCGCTTGATGTAGTGCGGCTAACCTTGCTAGTTCTTCAACGTGGTCAACGTCAGCGGGCATTAGAACTGACCGATGCTCGTGTCAGCTTCAGTACCTTCTACTTTAGGATCAATGAGAGAGTCACCACCTTGAACACCATCGAGGCCAATCTTCTCTCTGACTTCGTTAGGAGTAACAACACCAGCATCAATGTGGTAGCTGTATATCTGAGTCTTGTCTGAGAAGTCACCGAGTATAGATGCGGTTGCTTCAATCTCAGCGTGAGCCTTCGCTAAAGCCTCATCATCCAGCACTAGATCGCTAATCTTCTTATCTATCTCCATAGCAAGGGTCGTTGACTTAACGCCAGTAGAGCGCATTTGCTGCAAAAACATGAGTTCTTTATCGTAATCACGAAGGTCAAAGGCATCAGGGTAGAAGATTTCCACATCAGGAGTAACACCCTGCCAATCACAAAACAAAACCCACAACTGCTCTTCTGCTAATTCAAGCAAATCAGCCTTTTCGGATAGTTTTGCATTGAGCATTTGGAACTCGGTAGCCATAGCCACACCGCTCATCGTTACGGCCGTAGTTCCTCTGACTGCTCCCATGTGGCTCATACGGTTGATGCTCTGCACTTTGTCGTCAATAGCGTTGCGAACAGCATCTAAGTTCTGACCACTGGGTTGCATCTGATACGGCTTTAAACTGGCATCCATATCGTCAGGCATATTAATGACTGCACCCGCCCCAGCACTAGCGTCTGTTTGATATGACTTGACCAGAGTGGGGTGGTTGGATATCCGTATAAGCTGTTCTATCTCGCTCAGTTCTTGGTAGATTGCCTTTTGCATATAGGCCGCATCTGAAAGGTCACTAATACCAATACCGCGAACTACTGAACGGTTAGCAGGAAGGAATACAGCAGGGATTCTGCCAAGAGGGTTATCTTCTGTTTCAATTAGTTTGTCGTCATCGTTAATAGAATGCCAGTATTCAATAGTGTCAGGCGTCCATACTCGGTAATAGCTTTCTACCTCAGTATCGTCATTCCTTATAACGGATTCCCTAACCTTCAGGTAAGACAGATGAAAGCGGCCGCTTGGGGTTCTTTCATACTCCCAGTCTAATACATTCTCAGGGGTGAACATCGTGACATAAGGACGAATATCTTGTGCTAACTCTTCGGCTTTTGTACCTGCTGTAGACTTAGGCTTGTCCATCATTACCCATACGTGACCATAAACGCTCGCCCATATCTGGCATTCACGCATAAAAGCATTAAAACTTCTGCCGTCTAAATCAGCATCTTTTAAGAATGGGTCGAGGGACACGTTGTTAGCAAGCGAATTAAACGACCTAGTAGGAGGAACGCGCCATAAAAAACTGGAATAGATATGCACTATGTTCTTACAGTGATTATCTAAAGGAGTCAGTTCAAGCCTACGGTCATATTCTTCCGTAGATTCTGATATGTATTTGGTTAAATATTGACCATTAATATAGTCTGCCCCACCCATATAAGATCGAAGGTAAAACTCCCACCTTGCTTCATTGTCATCATATTCTGGGTGAGTAGTGTCTGCCGTTAATCTCATCAAGTCCACCTTGTAGGTTGGGGGGTGTCGTATTCTGTGCGAACAGGGAATAAGTATTCCACAAGATAACCAAGCGCGTCATTCATATGATCGAAGCCATCTTTGTTTGGAATGCTAGTCCCTTCCTTGTATGTCTGTCGTTCCAGACTTTTAATTGTTTGTTTGCATTTGGGGCTGACAAACAAATTCCGCTCACCGTTGCTAGACAGTAACCGACTGTTCACTGCGTTGATTCTATCCCTGACCAATGCATGTGAGTTCTTCGCCTTAACGCTAAATCCTGCGTTTTGTAAGATCGACAAATCTGTACGACCACCCGCGCTTGTCTTGCGCTGTCTTGAAGCAGGGTCTGGATAGATAATTATCTGGCGATTAGGATAACGGTTCTTTAGTTCCGCAACCATCTCATCAGTATTTGACCCATACATGACAATCTCGTCTATCGCATACAGCTTCCCGCCTTTTCGTATGCAGATAACGGCTGACATGGGATCAAGATTGAAATCCATCCCTACATGAAGTGGAGCATTATCTTCAACATAATCGCTGACAGATAACTCTCTACTAAATGCATAATATATCAATCCGCTGTATGTCACAAACTCTGCGCAGTATTCCTGATTAAATGTTCGCTCATCAAGATCACTCCTAGCGGCCTGTACCTCACTTTCAGGGACGTTGCCGCCATCAAGGGTAGTATACTGGAAACTTGACCAATCGTCAGCGCCATCCATGCCTTTAGCCCACAAGTCATAAAAGTGATTCCTCCCTTTTGGTGTCCCAATAAAGACGGCAGAACCCTGACGGTCACTCAAACTGGGTCTAATTACTTCAAACCATGCTTCTGGTCTCATGTCTGCGAATTCATCAAGTACCACAAAGTCGAGCGCTCTACCCCGTAAGTTGTTTGGCTTTTCTGCTCCCTTTAGGGATATGACAGAACCATTGATAAGTCTAAGCATCAAACTGCTTTCGTTAGTCCTGCTGATATATTCTCTCGGAATAGTGTGGATAAGCATATCCCAAGCGATCTCTTTGGCACTACCGTAAGTGGGGGCAACATACCAACAGTGCCTGTCTTTGCCTGTGACAGCGGCTTGCAAAAGCATATTGACAGACAAGTAAGTCTTACCGAATCTTCGACCTGCGACCACCGTTTTAAAGCGGGAATAGTTTAAGAGTATTTCACTCTGTGGGAGCGTTAGTTGCACGACCATCCACTATGATATTAAAGGCGGGGATATCTTGAGGGGGCGCTTCTTGTTCTCTCCACCCTGCTTGGGTTTTAAGATAGAAGATGTTGGCCGCCACGTTACCCGCTTTGGCTAATTTCACAAGGTTAAACCCCATGCTTGCTATCTGGTTGACCTTTCCTTTTTTATAGGCGTCAGAAACTTCTGGCTGTCTAGCCTCAATCGCCCTTAAAGTAGTCTCTGATATGTTGAAATACTCTGCTAACTGACCTTTAGTAAGCACCGAAGCCAAAGCCTTTAGTTCTATGGTCTGCTCTTCCGTAAACTCTATTGCAGGTCTACCGCCGCCATCACCTTGATTACCTTGCTTCATTTTAAAAACCCTGCTAAAGCGTAGAACACTAGACTGTTACGATACCCACCTTGATGCGTTGGCTCAATAGGTGTTACTGCGTGAACATTCCTCCATGCAGGATACAAAAGTAGACTATCAGTAGGCATCGCAAAGCAAGCATCATAGTCAGGAACATAAAGACAGCCGCCATTAGAATTGTGCCTGTAAGTATAAATAGCATTTAAGGTTTGTTTTATGTTAGCCGTATCTCTATGAAAAGGCGCTGAAATATTAAAATTGCTAATACTGCTTGTAAATAGTTCTCCAAACATCCATTTATCATCAACTCCTGAAACGGCTTCTAACTGAGATTTAAGATGACCTGGCATTAGCTCACCCATTACCAATGACATCTCTTTTGCGGATACTAGCATCGCTTTAATGAACGTCTTGGCTGATTTAACTGCGTGAACGCTACTTCTGTTAGGGTACGCTCTTCTCATTAAGGGTTTTGGCGGTATGCTACCGATGATAGTGCTGTATTGCACTGTCCCTGCTTTTTTAGCATCGGCTCTGGTCATTCCCGCTTTAACTTTAGCCATCACGTCAGCCCTTTCAAGCAAGGTCTTAGGAACCCTATCAGAAAGAAACTCTGAGTTAGCTATGGCCATAACGCTTGCAAGTTTCGGGTAATCTTTTTTGACGTCAGATATGTAGACGCCCACTAGTTCATCTTCATCATACAGGTAGCAGGATTCTTTTACGTTAGGCTTTATGTATTCGCATCTTGATCCTATCTTTCTAGAATGCTCGACTTTCTGCATCTGCAGATTAATCATACGACTTTCCTCATGCAATGTTTAGCGAAACCTTTTATGTCTGTCTTTATGTCTAACCTGTCACCTTTAGCCGTCAAGGTTACCCAAGGACTCCAAGATAATGCCATTTTTTTAGCCGCCTGATGGTCTTTTTTGCTCGCATACCATTCATGCAATCCACCTTCATTGCTTCCAACATTTGGGCAACTAAACCAGATATGGTTAAACCTTAATATACCGTGACCATTTTGAATAGTTTGCATAGCAAAATCACGATCTTCTTTAGTGTCTTCGTTGTATTTCCACTTAATCTTGCTTACATGCATTAAAGTGCAAACTTCCGCAAATTTACGATTGATATTGTAAGTTTTCTTTTCGGTCCAAGCGTATTGAACGTAACTTAACCCGACTATCTCAAATGGCAACCGCATTGCCTTTTTTTCAACATTTCGTAGCACTTCTGCGCCTTTCCTAACAGTCTTACCGTTATATATACCAAACCCGATAACGTCATCATCACAGAACCAAGCCCATTCAACACCTTTATCTTTACACCAGTCGAGCATAAAGTTGCGAACGTATGTTATGCCTTTGTCATTTAATTCAATGCAAACCCTATTAGGCGCGGCCTTGTATGCCTCCATCTCTTGAGGCTCTATGAAATGATAAACTTCATAGCCAGCATCTTCAAAGACCTTATAGGTTGAAGTTTCGGGTCTGCCTTTGCTTGGTATGCAAACTATCATAATTTATTTTTTTCTTTCCGAAGATAGTCAAGGATAAGGCCGCCAACATAAGCGTTTTGATCCCTCCAAAAGCTGATAATGTCTTTAGCTTCCTCGTAATCTTGGGATTCGAACTCTATCTGAATAGCTTTTTTTACGTCATCAGTCATTTCTTCAAGTTCGTCATCAAGATCATCATCATCAAGAATAGAGTAATCAATATCATCTTTAAAGTCTGGAAGAACATCCCAACCCAATAGGCTTAAATCAAAATCAAAATCAGATAAAGTCTGTATCTCAACCTTTAAAAGTTCATCATCCCATCCTGCATTGAGAGCCAATTTGTTGTCCGCTATAACGTACGCTTTTCTTTGCGCTTCTGTAAGACCGTTCAGCGTAATAGTCGGCACTTCATCCATTCCAAGCATTTGTGCCGCTTGTAAGCGACCATGCCCCGCTATAATGCCCCCATCTTCATCAATTAACAAAGGGTTTGTAAAACCGAATTCCTTTATGCTTGCCGCTACTTGTTGAACTTGTTGTTCGCTGTGGGTTCGGGAGTTATTAACGTAAGGTATTAATTCCCCTGTAGACTTATACTCTATGGATAGCATTTATACCTCTGTTCCGAATACTTCACTCGACTGAGTAAGGATATTATCGGCAGTTAATTGAGTGTTTTTTTCTCTTTCTTTACGCATTAGGTCAAGTTTATGATCTACATGATAGCACCAGTGCATCAACTCTGCTTTAAAATGGTATTGAGGTACTTCGGTTTCAATGATTGATAACATGATGCCGTTAAAACTGTTAAGCAGTTCATCAAAGCCGTTTTCGTAGCACTCATCAATCCTAGTTGTAATATTAAAATCGTTCATACGACCACCATAAAAGGTTAGGTGACTGTATTGTAAGGGATTTTTTAGGTTAATGGAAATGTAAACTACAAGTCTTCTTGTGCTACCGCGCATAAGGACACGATGACGAATATAAGCATGTAAAGAATCACGACTGCCTCTCTCTGGTGAATGGAGCGGCATTGTATATTCTAGTATATATAATTAAAAATGATAATTATGGATGTCCTTTATACTAAAAAGTAATAGTCCGTTGCGATCACAAGTGGACTAGGCTTGCTCAAAAGGCGAGGGAGCCTTGATCTATTTGTTCCTTTCCTCATATCGTTTCTGAGCATCATCTACCATAAGATATGCCCCCCTCATTAAAAACGCCAGAATAAATGTCACTGTAATCATGCCGATAACTTCAAACATATTATTGTCCTCTCTCATAACCCGCAAAAGGCTCTGGTTGAACTTCGTTTAACTCGTCATAGATTTCCTGCACTAAATCCCTCAAGGCTAACTCAAGGCTTAAATAAATAGCACCCCTTAACATAGTAGAAACCGAGTCAGGCGTGTCGTGATACAGGGCATCTAAAAACTGCGCTTGATTAATAACAACTGGAGGAAGCATATCATCCCACCAACTTTCCATCTGCCTTAAAAACGTGTAGCAAATGGTGTCTTTGTCGTAATCATTTAGGTCGATTAAATCGCCATCCCAATTCTTGTATCTAGGTTGAATATTGCTTATTTGCAATTCGAGGTTTTGTTTAATTAGTTCCCTAGACATTAGCACACCCCCAGATTGATTTTTTTTGTTTTAAACATCTTAGCATATAACTCATTGGCTTCTTCTATTGAGTATGCAATGCAACCCTTAGCGGCATACATATCAGATGTCTCGCTCGAATCATCAATATCTGAATTGATAGTCCCATCTAGTTTTAGATTAAATTCTAATTCGTCATTTGAAAAAATAGGAAAAAAAGAACCATCTTTTAATCTATGACCTCCCATATATGAAACATCTAAATTTCTTCCTGCATTTAATCCAAAAATTAATATTTGTAATTTTTCCCTTGTATTAATTTTCATTAGCACACCCCCAGATTGATGCAATCATTAAACGCCATGTTAGACGCTACGCAATACAAGACTAAAGCAACACCCGCTAACACCCAGTTAAGCCTGTTATCTTGCTTAGATTTTCTTGCCTTTAACTCAGATAAACAACATTCGTTAATTTTCATGCTTCACCCCCTACAAATATATCAAGGCAAATAGTTTCCCACAATTCGTGCCAGTTAATGCTTTCAAAATCTAAAAAGTCTCTGAGCATTAATGAAGAAAGTTCCACCTCTGCTTGAATAACATCCATTACCATATTTTCTAATTTGTCAGGAGATAAAGCCGCATCTTCTTCTAACTCTTCCCTGATGATTTCGCCAAACCAAAGATTAATTAACCAAGTGTTGCGATTAGTCCAACCGTTGTAATCTGTCATTTTATTGCCCTTTCTTTATTGATTGAGGTTTTATTATTATTTATTTTAACCTAAATGTAAAGGGAATAAACAAAATAGTTTACATATCGCCGATTCTGTACAGTTCTTGGCCGATCTTTTCCTTGATTTCGCGTTGAAATTGGATCACTTCATCACGATTGAACTTTTTAGGCGGCAAATAAGTTATTTTTTTCATGGCCTTTACTCTTCTTTCGCCATACATATCAACCATAAATGCCTTGTACGAGTCATTGATAACAGGGTCGCTCATCAGCATATTGCACCGCTTGCACTGGGGATGCACGTTCTCTTCAAAACATTTCAACCTGATATGCCGACGGCTATAATAATGCCCGCCATCCATAGTCGCGTAATGTGCTATCCTTCCGCAACTAACGCACTGGCAATAACCGTTGTCATCGGATGCTTTCAGCCTTACATAGCGTTGTAGAAGTTTAGCGGCCATGTCTACTTCTTGGGCAATCGTCCTTTTTTTACGAGTCCCCATTTTCCTCTTCCTTTTCTGGGTATTCTGCCGCTATCAGCAAATTAATGTAGTGCTTGGCTTTCAGCAAATCCTGCTTGCCGTTTTTATTCTTATGCCTACAAACGTACTTGATCACGTTCGCTTCATGATATGGAATAGAGTTTTTGTGTATAAATTCAATGGGTTGTATGCTCATCGACTTATAATGATCCCCACCGATTTGGTTTTTTAATGCATCCATTCTTCATCCCCTTTAACTATAAGTTCTACAGGTGATTGTAGATCACAAACAGGACAAAGCCCATAAGCGCATTCATCATCCCCTAACCAGTATTCCAACGTATGACCGCAATCACAGAATAGTTTTTTAATAAGACCTGACCCTGAATGTAATTTAATAACATTACTCATGAACCTGCCTTGATTTTGACGCGTGAATCTTCACCGTGATCTTTGTGATAAACAACAGCCGTCATAGAACGCTCTGCGCCGTACCCCGAATCTGAATGCCACTGGTCTGTAGCAGTAAGACTTCCCCAGTGTTCAAAATGCATTGAACCCACTTCTCTTGCGACATGGTGGTGGATGTGACCCAAATGACAATACCGATTCTTGCTTTGGCTCCATTCATCATCAAGGTTCTTAATTACCGTTTGTAAAATTTGCTCATGTTTGATTCTGTCCCCATGATGGAAAACGAATAGGTTGTTTTCCCATTGGTAATGTATGAACTTGGAGTAGTTTGGCAAGACCTCAACTCTAGGCTCTGCATCATAAAGAATCTCAAGACAGCTAGACAGGTGGCAAGCCATATCTGAATCGTGATTGCCGCGCACATTAATAACCACAATTTTTTTGTGGGTTTTAAGCATTTTGTCTATTAGTATTTGAAATAGCCTACCTGCCAGTTTAAATGTCTTGCCTATCCTAGTATCTACATCGACCCTTGTTCCTGCTGTGGTTTCATTCTTGCTAGAATCAGCGTGAAAGAAATCGCCCACGTTTAACAATACGCCAATCTCTGCATCGCCTACCCTGTTGGCAAGTCGCTCAGCTGAATCTAACAGTATTTGACTGGCTATCTTTACGTCCCAATCATCATCATCTAACTTCGTTTCACTATCAGCAAGCATTCCAAAGTGGTGATCGCCTACCATATACATGGCTAGATAATCTGAGTTTACTTTGGCGGGTGCTTTGACTGCTTTCTTAAAGCCTGTTAGATCGTCCTTAATGCCCTCTAGCATGAAATCAAGGCGTTGCTTTAGGCTTTGCTTATCTGGTTCTTGGATCACCCACTGTAACGCAACTGAGCCGTCTTCCTTGTAAGCTGTTGATATCCTTTTGGCTTGGAAACCTTCCGCTGTCTGGTGGGTTAAGTCTCTGTGAGGAGCAATACCTTCTTTCGCGGCTTTACCTTCTAACCGTTCAAGCATTTTATCCACGGAGCGTCTGTTGATGTTTAAAAATTTAGCGGCTTTGGTGGCTGAGCCTTGTTTGATAACCGCATCAATAACCTCATGTTGCCTGTCACTCTCCGCGAATTCCTTTAGCACTCTCGGATCAATTCTCCCGCCTACTATCATCACATCACCTGTTGGTTTTTTAACTTCTGATATTCACTATCCGATGGAACGGTAAGCAAAACCCCATTGTCTCTTGCCCAATGATACACCTGATCTAAGAAATGTACCATCTCGCCCTTATCCAAAGTGCTACTGTGCTTTACTTGGTTTTGAATAATAGTCTTACCAACTTTGATATCTTCCAACCCTAGAAACTTCATCTTTAGCATCAGCTTCATGTTATCAGGTGTGATAGTGGGTATCTTTTTAATAAAATGATCTGACATTTCTCGACACCACATATGGAATAAAGCATTTTGATTGATACTACGAGGGTTAAAATAAGGCTTTAAAACAATAGTCAAGGGGGTGGTGTAGTCCCACTCGTGCATTCTTTTGGTTAAATACTGAACGCGCTTCTCTATGTCCACGCGTCCATCTACTTTAATAAAATCACCTTGCGTCAAACTAATTTCCTTTTCAGCCATTTCATGGATAAAACGTCCTGCTGAGTTTCAAGCCTTGAAGCAGTCAATGCCTTTTCTCTTAATTCTTTACACCACCCTTGACCTTCTCTGTTTGCCCCAGTGTATACATCAACGTGCTTTAGGTGTTTAGGCTCACAGTATTGCTTGTCACGAAGCCGACCTTTCATTGTGGAACGAATAACGCCCCCTAATTCGCAATGTTGTTGAGTGTAATCAGCGTATTCGTTGTAGCTGTAAAGGGTTCCTTCTAAGAAAAAAGGGTGTTGACCTTTGAATGCAACTAATCGAGGGTCGTTTTTAGCGGCCATGTAATTCTCCATTTAAAAAGTAATGTCCATATTTTTGCAGATAAAATTCTTTCATGCGGGGGATGTGTTCAGGGTCTACCCAAGTAAGGTCAGACAAAGCCATGTCGATAGTCATTCCTCTGAGGCTAGTGCCTTGATTGCTTTGCCTAACCATTGGGGAACCGCCTTTATCTTGCGCTCTAGCTAACCACGAATTAACAAAGCGTTTAATACCACCTTTGGTTTTTCTACGGCTTGGGTTAGCATCTAACCATGATTCCATTGCCGCTAATTCTTGATAAACATCGACTGCCTTATATGCACGTTGCCAAGCAATCACATCGTTTTCTTCTGGCTCCCATGAAGCCCCAGTATTTAATATCATTAGTTTCCCCAAATAATTTCAGATTTTTCAAACATAATTAACGGCTCAATATCATCAGGGTTCGGTTTTCTGCCTTGTGCAGTGCCGCCTGTTTGAATAACGTTGAATTTAGCCCTATGCATAACACCATCATGCACTACTATAAACCCAAACCTATTGTCTTCTCTAAAAATAAAATAAGACGGAAGCATTGTGGTCTGACTAAGGTGAAGAATCTCCATATACTTAGGTACATTTAAAGCACAAAATGCTTTTTTCCCATCGCCATACCACTTACATTCTGCCCACCCAATCATGTTACCGCGACTGTCAGGTTCCCTGCCGTCATGAAACCAACCGTCTAGCCTGTATTTTTTTAAATTAGGTGATTGTTTATATTGACACTTTAAGTGCCTAGCCATCGCTACTAAAAGCCTTTGTTCATGTGAGCGATCAGTAGATGTTTCTCGCATTGCAATCATTGTGCTTCCCCTATAGTTTTGATTTAATCTTCCCAACCAGATAGTTTTGTATGTATTTCATGCATTGATGCAAAATCAATATCGCAGTAATTACCGCTGATTTGTACACTAACACCTTCATCTTCAAAGCATTCGCAATCAGTGCTAAATAACATTAATCCATCATCACCATCAGTATAAATACAACCTAAATACCCGTCTTCAGATATAAACATTTTATGGGCGGGGGTGAATGTGTGCGTCCAACTCATACATTCTTGTTCAGTCATTCCTATTAAGTGACAAACATCTTTGTGATTAATACTCATTTTGTTGCTCCTATGGCTCGGTAAACCTCGCCTGTTTTATTGAATGGTTATTTATTATGTTTCTTATTATTTTCTTTGTTTACTTAATGAAACTTTTTAATAGATGTTATAACCCTTTTACTACGCATAGTAAATTTAAGATCGAAGGGATAAACAGCTTCGCGGTTAATAAGTATTCGTATCGTATTTCCAAACTATTCACAGATAAAAACCGATTTAACTGTGAGGCTATGTGCGGAGGGTCAACCGCGACTATGGCATTATTTAAGGATTTCGCCACCTGTTAAGGGTTGTGTCAATTCACAACTGCTCTAGCCCGAATACTATGTTCATTAAAACTTACTTTAACCAAAAAGTAAACCTGATATTAAATTATTTATTTATTAACTAAAAGGTTTACATTAACAATTAAATAAACGATAATGTAACCTCAATCAACTAAAGGGTATAAATATGAAATACGCAACCGCCATAAAAATATTAAAAAAAGACATGAAATTTTTAGGTTTGACTTTGGAAGAATTATTAATTTTTTCTGCAAGAAATCCATGGACTGTTACAAACGAAGTTATCAAAGCGATCGAAGTTTATAACAACCATCATAAGGTGGTTGTATGAGTATAAATGATATGTGTGATTATGAACGTGGCGAGTATGACTGTCTACATGGTCACAATGTAAAGGATAACGAATCACCCGACTATTACAGCGGTTATGGTGACCGTTATTGTGAAGAGCAGAATGAAACTGCAAAAACCGTACAACAATTTAATGGGGAATAACATGAGTTTATCTAAAGAAGTATGGCAGACACTATCTGCTATTGACGTATCAAATCACGTTGAAAAGAAAGGCAATCTAACCTATCTGTCATGGGCTTGGGCTTATGGCGTAATGATGGACAACTACCCTGAATTGCATTATTCGTTCGAAGAAGATAAATGCGAAGACACTAATACAGTCGAAATAAGTTGCGTTGTTCATATTCATACTGGCTCAGAAAAAGATCAAATGATGATGCGTCATATGTGGTTGCCAGTTATGGATCATAGAAATAAGGCTATCGTCAACCCTGATAAGTTTGCAATTAACTCAAGCAAAATGAGGTGCCTCGTGAAGTGCTTTTCCATGTTTGGTTTAGGGCATTACATATACGCAGGTGAAGATTTGCCCCAAGCAGTAGCTAAAGCAACGATCAATGAAGATCAGGTAATCTCTATCAAGAAATTACTTGATGAAACCAAAGTAGATCAAGCGGTATTTTTTAAGTGGCTAAAGGTCGAGTCAATTAGCTATATCCTAGCAAGCAATTATGATCGAGTGATTGCCGCTTTGGAGGCTAAGAAAAAGCCAATGACTGATGATCAACTTGCCGACATTGGCAAAAAGATAGCGGGGAAATCCTAATGCCTAAAAAAGGATGGAAGCACAGCGAAGAAACTAAACAAGCAATGGGCAAATATCGCTTGGGAATTCCGCTTACAGAAGAGCATAAAAATAACATTAGAGTTGCTTTATCTGATATTCAGAAAACACCAGAATACAGAGCAAAAATCTCAAGGGCTTTAATGGGCGTACCACAACCCATAGATGGTTTAAATGGCGCTTCAGAAACCAACCAAAAATGCAAAGACTGGTGGTTCATAAAGCGAGGGAAACACTACAGGTTTAGGTCTTTAAATAAATTTGTGCGAGACAACAAGCACCTTTTTACTGATGAAGAACTTACAGAATATCGATCTGAAAAACGCCTCGCCCCGATATATAGGGCAACCGTATCGTTAAGAAACTTGCACCTTTTAAAAAAGGACGGCACCCCTAGAGTTCCTAATTTTGTTTGGAACGGATGGACTATCGGGGAAAAGTGGGAGCAGGGGTTTTATGAGGCCGAATCATTATGATTATCTTAGACCATGAACAAGGCACTGACGAATGGCTTGCCGCCCGATTAGGTAAGCCGTCTGCAAGTAACTTTGGAAAGCTGATTACTGTTACTGGTAAGCCGTCTACTTCTGCTGTCGGGTATATCAACCAACTTATAGCTGAGAGGTTTGTAGGTCAATCTGAGCCGTTCTATGTCAACGACCATATGGCAAGAGGTACTGAATTAGAGCCAGAAGCGCGGGAAGCATACGAGTTTATTACTGGTAAGGAAGTAATTGAGTTTGGGTTTATCCTTGATGACAGTAAAGAATTCGGTTGTTCACCTGATGGTTTTGTAGGGACGGATGGTGGGTTAGAGATTAAATGTCCTGCCGCCACAACGATGGTTAAGTATTTACGAGACCCTCAAACGTTGGTTAAGGCTTATTACCAACAGATTCAAGGGTGTCTTTGGATTACCGATAGCCAATGGTGGGATGCGTTCGCCTATCACCCTGAAATGCCCCATGTACTTGTGAGGGTAGAACGTGATGAAGAGTTTATAACCAAACTGGCGGTTGAAGTAGAAGCCGCTGTCATTGACATAAAAAACCAAGTGGAGAAATTACGATGAAAGTAGGAATTTCAGTAAGAATTGATGTAACAAAGATAGACAAGTCACGGTTATACAAAGGGGCTAAAGGTACTTATTTAGACCTCACTACGTTTGTTGACACTGATACAGCCGATCAATACGAGAATCATGGCTTTATATCTCAGTCACAAAGTAAGGAAGAGCGGGAAGCTAACGCTGATCGACCACCCATCTTAGGTAATGTGAAAGTCTTTTACACTGACGGAGGCGAAAGCAGAAGTACAGCTTTAAAAGAAATGAGTATGGAAGAACTGGATAGCGATATTCCGTTCTAAAAAACCCCCCCCTTTCGAGGGGGGAAAACCATAGGATTTGTCAATCGGGGAAATTGACCCAACCAATATATCACAAGGACTAAAATGATGGAATTAATTGATGCAGGAAAATGTATTCGTGACGCCCAACAAGTACAGGGTTTATCGAACGCTGAGTTTGCCCGACTAGCAGGAACTTCACCACAACAAGTAATCAGATGGCGTAGAAATCGTAATATGAAACTTCACACCATGCAAAGAGCCGCTAAAGTTTTAGGTGTAACGCTGATTACATTGATTAGCGCAGACTACTTAAAAACTTACGATAACTAATATGACCAAATAGCAGGGGCGGGGAATCCATCTTCGGGCGTACAGACGTCTAAATGGATAAACCTCCCTCCGCCTTTCTGCTGAATACCTATTCTTTGTACTCCATGCTTTAAAGCCACTCTAACGACTTCTAAGGCGTTTTCTCCTACACATAGAATATCAACTGCCTTGCCATACGAATGCGCTCCTATCACTTCTTTACGCGCCTCTATGGGGTGTTGAGGACATCTATAAGCAGAAGACAGGGGAAAGCTAAACCCGCACTCTTCACGAATAGAATTTAGTAATACTAAAAAGTCAAGGTCAAAACCACTGGTTCCGCACCCGCATTTACAAGCTAACTCTTTAGGCTTGAAATAAGTTTTTGCTTTCTCTTCTGTTTTCGGTGATTTAGCCATGTTTATTTACCTTGTATATTTTTGGTTTTCTCAAATGACCTGAGTGACCCAAGACCTAAGAGTCCCATGAGGACAGGCATCATTACAGACGTATCTGCTTGAGGAATAACTACCCCAAACCCTGCGGCAAGTGGCGAGATTAAGAAGTTGACTGCGAACCCGAGGACACAGACCCATCCTGTTGCGGGTCGCCATGAACTTTGAAACCAGTTTCCTTTAGCTTCTGCGGTGTTGAGTTTAATCTGAGCGACTGCGAGTTCCTGCGCGTGTCTCTCTGACATTGTAGCGATTTCATGAGCAATCTTCTGTTTGACATCGGCATCAGGAATAAACTTATTTAGTAAGTTGGAAACAGGGGTAATCAAAGATTCTAACATTAGGCTAATCTTTCAATAAGAAACAAACCGATGATGAGGGGATACATACCCCACACCATCATTTCTGTTTTTTTAAAACGAACAGAACCTTCATCGAGTTGCTTTTCAATTTGGCGAAATTTATCATCAATAGATTTCATTCGGACAATACATTCCCGCTCATGTGCATCAAGTTTAAGTAACGCCTCTTTTACCGTTGCCATTAGTTTATCTCGTCAACTGCTTTATCAACTTCTAGCTGTTGGGTTAGCATGTTCATAAACGCTTGACGGCCTACGCTTAATTGATCTAAGTTAAATTGAGTGCTTGAAATTTTGCGGTCAAGATCAGCAACATGGTTTACCATTGCTTGCTGTTCTGGCGTTAGGTCTTCAAATAGATATTCTGTATCGTTGATCGTTATGGGAGTTGTTTTTTTCTCGCCCATGTTAATCTCCTTGTCATTAAATTTATTTTTGGGTTAGTGGCATAATAGTAACAGAACGAAGCACGACAATACATACTGCAATACCTATTCCTATAGTTGCTTGAGCAGCTTGACCTACAGGTAAGAAGCCTATGTAGCCCTGAAGAATACTCAACTC
>Ga0307994_1001138_pt1 | contig 16565 bp, 6 predicted proteins | sample EllFjometagen261_FD_203171 | JGI IMG/M metagenome (GOLD analysis project Ga0307994, IMG submission 203171) | Marine microbial communities from Ellis Fjord, Antarctic Ocean - #261 | ecosystem: Environmental > Aquatic > Marine > Unclassified | place: Southern Ocean | collected 2014-11-02 | reverse complement strand
GTATACATTATACACAGAGAAATTCCAAGTAGAATGGTATTTCTTATCTGGGTTTTTAGTATAATTAAAAGAAACATCTGCTCTGTGGTAAGGCTCCATTCTGAATTCATTCTTTCCTGAATACTGAGTGAAAATATTTCCATTAATGATAAAGCGTTCAGTAGGGATAGTAAGTGCCGATCCTGTTGCGTAAACAAATACTGCTGAGGCTGTCCAACGCTTGGAAAGTTCATGATTAACTACAATCGATAAATCATGTCTTCTGTCGTATTTAGCCGAAAACATTTCGCCATTATTTATTTCAGGAAAAATACGATTAGTATAGGAATGGGTATACCCAATCCAACCTGTAGTTTTTCCTGTTACTTTCTTAATAAAAAGCTCTATACCATAAGAATTTCCTTCTCCTAAAGTAAGTGCTTCATCTTGCCGCCCATTTGCATTATCTTCAGGAACTGAACCTTCTTTGTATTCAATCAAGTTTTTCATATCTTTATAATAAGCCTCAATTGAAGTTTCGTACTTATTGTTTCCTAAATTTTTGAAATAGCCAAGTGTGTATTGTGTTCCCTCAGTAGGTTTAAGTTTTTCTGATGAAGGCAACCACAAATCAGTTGGCATAGACATGCCACCCATAGAAGCTAAATGGATGTACTGATAGTTCTTGCTAAATGAAGTTTTAAATGAAGAGGTAGGGTTTAGTTTATAACGAGCAGAAACTCTTGGTTCAAAATTACGATATTGATTTTCCTCATCCTGGATGATTTCATTTTTTAACATTTGTCTGAAAGTAATATTTCCAGCATGAGTAAATGCAGTGTATCTGCCTCCAAAGTTAATTTTTAAAGCGTCTGTTGCTTCATAGTCATCAGCAAAATAAATAGCTGCTTCATTGGAATATTGTTTAAATATTGTTTCTGGAGAAAAATCAACATCACCTGACGAACCACTTATGCTTGCAGGCATGAAATTATGAAAAATATATTGCGCTCCAAACTTGATGCTGTTTCTTTGGTTAGGTAGATAAGTGAAATCTAGCTTTGTATTCCAATCCTCTACTTTAGAGGAGAGTTTAAATTCAAAAGATTGCTGTGTAGCTCCCATTTCAAAAGAATAATCACTAAAAATAACAGATGTATTTAGGAATAGTTTGTCCGTAAATAGGTGATTCCATCTAGCTGCTGCTGTTGTATTACCCCAAGGGATTTCAATACCAAAATTATCTGAAGGAGCCGAAAACTTTACGATATCATTTCCAAAATAACCACTTAAATAGAACCTGTTCTTGTCAGATAGCTTGTAATTTACCTTTGCAGTAAGGTCATAAAAGTAATAGCCATTTTCTTGTGCACTTTCACTTAAAAAAGGCTTAGATAGTATATCAGCATAAGTACGCCTTCCTGAGATAATAAAAGAGGATTTATTTTTAACAATTGGCCCTTCAAATGTTAAGCGAGAGGAAATAAGGCCAATACCTCCTTCACCACCAAATCTTTGGTTATTTCCTTCTTTCATTGTAATGTCTAAAACAGAAGCTAAACGACCACCAAACTGTGCAGGCATTCCTCCCTTTATAAGGTTTATGTCCTTAATCGCATCTGCATTAAATACGGAGAAAAACCCGAATAGGTGAGAGGCATTATAAACGGTTGCTCCATCAAGCAAAATAAGGTTTTGATCAGGACCGCCACCTCTAACATAAAATCCTGAACTACCTTCACCTCCTGATTGAACTCCGGGTAATAATTGTATTGTTTTTAGAATATCAACTTCACCCATCAAGGCAGGCATTTGTTTTATTTTCTGTACATCAAGCCTTACTTGACTCACATTAGTGCTTTCAATATTTTTTTTACGCTCGGCACTTACATTTACTTCTTGGGTAAGTACACTTTCGCTTGCAAGTTTGATATTCTTTTTAATATTTTTTGAAAGATCAATTTGTAAAGTCTGTTCTTTTAGTCCTATAAAAGAAAAAACGAGTGTGTAATCTCCTTTAGGAAGGGTTAAAGAATAGAAACCATAAGTATTGGTTGTAGTTCCTTTAAAGTTTTCTTTTTCATAGACAGAAACACCTATTAAATTTTCACCTGAAGATTGATTATTTACATATCCGCTAATTGTAAACTTGTTTTGTGCAAAACCACTTATTGAAAATAGTAGTATTGCTAGAATTGAAAAATGATTTTTCATTGATATTAAATATTTGATGCAAAGTAAACGATAGTAATTGATTTTATTGTACTGCTTGTAGATAATTTATTTTGCAAAAAGTTCAATAATTACAATAGCCCCTTAGGTATATAATATTCAATATTATAAGTGAGTTTATAGTATAATTTTTATATATATTTACAGCTTATTTAAAAATTATTATTATGAAAAAGACACTGCTTTTTTTATTTTTTATTCCATTTTTAGGCTTCACTCAAAATCCTTCAGATCTTTTGATTACTGAAATTACAGACCCTCAAAACTCATCCACTTCAGGTAGATATGTTGAGATTTATAATTCTGGAACTCAAGATATAAATCTATCTACTGGATATGCACTTGTTCGTTGGACAAATGCTAGCGCATCAGCTCAATCATCAGTTGGGTTAAATGGAATTATTCCAGCAGGAGGATTTTATGTTGTATGTAATTCTGGAACTAAATTTTTGAGTACTTATGGATTTGCAGCTAGCCAAAGTATTGGTACTGGTGGCCCTGCGGATTCTAATGGAGATGATAATATTGCTTTATTAGCTCCTGATGGCAGTATAATAGATATGTTTGGTGTTGCTGGTGAAGATGGAAGCGGAACAGGTCATGAATTTGAAGATGGTAGGGCAGAAAGAACATGTTCATCTACACTTCCTACAGCTACTTGGCAAGCATCAGACTGGAATATAGATAATGATAGTGGTGGTGGAAATGGACCTCAATATGCTCCAGCAGATTTTGATCCATTTGCTTGGATATGTATAACAACCAATCTTTCAGGTTGTACTGATACATCTGCAGTAAACTATTCAGCTAATGCTACTACAGATGATGGTTCGTGCTGTTTCGTTTCAGGATGCACGGATTCATTAGCTTTTAATTATGATGCTACTGTTTGTTTTGATGATAATTCATGTATTCCATTTTCGTATGGCTGTACTGATGCATCTGCAGCTAACTATACTGCTAATGCTAATACAGATGATGGAAGTTGTTGCTTTTTAAGTGGTTGTACGGATTCATTATCTTTTAATTATGATGCTACTGTTTGTTATGATGATGGAAGTTGTATTACTCCTAATTTTGGATGTATGAGTGCTAGTGCAATGAATTTTGATTCCACTGCAAATATGGATGATAATAGCTGTATTTATCTATCCGATAAAATAGATTTATTTTTCTCAGAATATGGTGAAGGAAATTCAAATAACAAATATCTTGAGATTTATAATTCTACATCTAGCCCTGTTGATTTATCTTCTTATGCTCTTACAAGAGTATCAAATGCACCAACTAATACTGGTGTTTATGAATATTGGGTTAATTTTGATTCTGCTGCTATCATTTCAGCAAATGATGTTTATATTGTAGCTCATCCATCATCTGATTCTAGTATTCTATCTCAGTCAGATATGACATATTCTGCTTTAAGTAATGGAGATGATGGTTTTGCTTTAGTATATGGTGGAAAACCATCAAGTCCTGTTTTACCGGGTAACGAATATATTATCCTTGATTTTCTTGGAGATTTTCTTGGAGATCCAGGATCTGGATGGGATGTTGCTGGAATAACTGAAGCAACAAAGGATCATGTTTTGGTGCGTAAATGTTCAATAGAATTAGGAAATACAGATTGGACAACTTCTTCAGGAGTTGATTCAATTAGCTCGGAATGGCTTGTATTAGCAAATGAAGATTGGACTGATTTAGGTGTGCATACTAATCCTTGCTCAATTATTGTTATAAGTGGTTGTACAGATAGTACTGCTACAAATTATAATGCTTCAGCAACTGCTGATGATGGAAGTTGTTATTATGCTTGTAGTGATAATATATTTTATATGAATATGTCACGATTGGCTTCTTATGGATGGTGGTCAACAACATATACTATTGTTGATACATCAGGTAATATTATTACCTCAGGTACATGTGATAGTTTATCATCAGATATTGATACCTTATGTTTGGCAGATGGTTGCTTTTCTGTAGAAATTAATGGTTATAGCCCTTATGGTGGCTGTGAAGCTTCTTTGTGGAATATAACTAGTATTAATGGAGATACAGTTGCAGTACAAGGTGATTGTTACTCGTATATAGATTTATCAAATCCAGTGCAATACTCAGGATTTTATTCTGTTAATTTTTCTGTTGGGAATTCTATTTGTGCATTTTATGGTTGTACTGACTCTGCTGCAGAAAATTATTGGCAATCTGCAAATACAGATGATGGTAGTTGTTTCTATTCTGATTGTACAGATTCGACAGCAACTAATTACAATCCAGCTGCAGTATGGGATGATGGATCATGTACTTATATTGATGTATATGGTTGTACAGATGCTACAGCATCAAACTATGATCCATTAGCAACAATTGATGATGGTTCATGTCAATATATTGGGATATCAATTACTAATCCTTTAGCTAATGATAATTTTACAACTTCTAATAATATAATTTTAGATTTTACAGTTAATAATTTTACTGTTGGTCTTCCTTCTTCTGGAGGTGATGGTCATATTCACTATTATGTAAACGGAATACTAACTCCACATTTTGATATCACTAGTATTTTACTTCCTAATTTAGCAAATGGAGAATATGAAGTGATTATGGGTCTATTTGACAATTCACATCAACCAATTTCACCTTATATTGCTGATACAGTTAGTTTTAGCATAAATGTAATAAATGGCTGTACTGATTCAACTGCAATAAACTATGACTCTACAGCTACTGTAGATGACGGTTCATGTATTCCATTTACGTATGGTTGTACTGATTCTACTGCAGATAACTATAACGCTACTGTAAATACTGATGATGGTTCTTGTCTTTACTTTGGTTGTATGGATGCTACAGCAAATAACTATGATGCTACCGCTACTGTAGATGATGGTTCATGTACTTATACTTCAGTTTCAGGTTGTACAGATGTTGCTGCATGTAATTATGATGCTACCGCTACTTCAGATGATGGTTCTTGTGAATTTACATCATGTGTTGGTTGTTCAGATGATCTAGTTACTGATTTATTTGTTTCTGATATTATTGACGACAGAGTAGTTGCAAAATTTGATAATATGAACACTTATGATGCTTCAGGTGCTCAGATTTGTAGAGTTGATCAGATTCGTATTAGATATCGTGAAGTAGGAACAACTAGTTGGAGTCAGAAGAATATTGCTTCTCCAGTTGGATATGATCCTACAACAGGCATCTGTACTAGTACACAGAAGACTGATAAGAACATCTATGGCTTAACTTTAGGCACTACTTATGAGTGGGAAGTTAAATTATGGTACTGTTCTACTGGTGCTACTGGATGGGCAGTTGGTCCAAACTTTACAACATTAGATGAGTGTCCAAATATTGCTAACTTCACTGCTTATGGTGCTACTGCAACTAAAGCTACTTTTGATTGGGATGCTTCAAATGGTTCTTACGAGTTTGCAAGAATTAGAATGAGAGTTGATTCTATATCTAGTCCTGTTGCTTCAGACTGGTTCCAAGTAGGTGGATTTGGAGTAAATTATGGTACATTCACTAAGGATAAGAATGGTTTAGTTGCTGGTGAGTCATATAGAGCATTAGCTAGAACATGGTGTAATCCTAATGGTGGAGCATACAATTCTTTAGCTTGGACTCCACTTGTTACTTGGACTCAGCCTATAACCGCAAGGTTGGTGAATCCTGAATTAACTGAACGTACTCTGTCAAGAATAACGGACTTATTAGGAAGGGAAGTGAATCCTAATACAGTAATTCATAAAACTACTTTGCTTTATATTTATAATGATGGTAGTGTCGAGAAGAAAATAATTATGGAGTAATTAATGTTTAATATATCTATTGAGCTAATAATAATATAAGAAAAATACACTTTGATAATTTTAGAAAATGATTTATTCTTAAATTTGTGAAAATTATACAAATGAAAAAATTCTTAATCTTTCTTTTAGTTCCTCAGTTTTTATTTGCACAAAACTGGATAGATAAAATGCAAGATCCAAATGAAAATTTCTATGAAGTTCAGAAAGAATTTAATGACTATTGGGAAAATAAAACAATAGAAAAAGGAAAAGGTTGGAAGCAATTTAAAAGATGGGAAAACTTTATGGAACAAAGAGTTTTCCCTGATGGGGTGCAGCATCCTGAATTATTATGGGAAGAATATAATAGTTTGCATGCTTCAAATAATCAGTTTAATATGTTACCTCCAAATGTTTGGACACAGGTAGGTCCTAGCAATGTACCTTTACAGTCGAATGGTTCAAAAAGAGGTATTGGTCGAGTAAATACAATTGCTTTTCACCCAACAGATGCAAATACTATATATGTAGGAGCTCCTGCTGGAGGATTTTGGAAATCAGTAAACGGAGGGCAAACTTGGCAGACATCAACTGACTTTTTAGCTAATCTTGGTGTTTCTGATATTGCTATACACCCAACAAATCCTGATACAATCTATATTATTACTGGTGATCGAGATGGTGGAGATACTTATGCTTACGGCTTATTAAAATCCTATGACGGAGGAACTTCTTGGCAAATGACAGGGTTATCATTTAATGTAACTCAATATTATAAAGGAAATAGGATATTGATTGATCCAAATAATCCTAATGTATTGATAGTAGCTACAAGCAATGGAATTTATCGTTCAGTAGATGGGGGGAATACTTTTGTAAATACTTTTTCAATTAGTATAACAAGTATGGAGTTTCATCCTACTAACTCAGATGTAATTTATGGAGGTTCTAAGGGTTCTACTTCCATTTATAAATCATCTGACAATGGAATTTCTTGGAATCAAGCAGGAATAGGATTACCTTCTCAATCAGATGTGGTAAGAGCTTGTGTTGGCGTTACAGCTGACAATCCTTCAGTAGTTTATGCTTTATTTGGAGGGAATAATAACGGATTTTATGGAGTTTACAAATCAACTGATGAAGGGCAAACATGGACACAACAGGCAAATAGTCCTAATTTGTTGGGCTGGTCAACTACAGGATCCGATTCTGGCGGACAAGCTTGGTATGATTTAGCTTTTGAAGTTTCTTCTCAGGATGAAAATACTTTATTTGTTGGGGGAGTAAATTGTTGGAAATCGACTAATGGAGGGCAAAGTTGGAATATAAATACACATTGGTACGGAGGAGGAGGAGCAACTTATATGCATGCTGATGAACACATGTTAAAGTACAATCCCTTAAATAATTATGTGTATTCTGGTAATGATGGAGGACTTTATTACTCTTCCGATAATGGTAATATTTGGACTGATATTTCTGATGGATTACAAATTACACAGTTTTATAGTTTAGGGGTTTCACAAACTGTACAGGATAAAGTAATTACTGGAGCTCAGGATAATGGAACATTTTTAAAAACGGCAACTAATTGGGATGCCGTAATCGGAGGTGATGGTATGGAATGTATTATTGATTATACGGATGCTAATATTATGTATGGCGCCTTGTATTATGGTGATATTCGAAAATCAACGAATGGAGGGAATAGTTTTTCGAGCATAGGACCCTCAAATAATGGAGCTTGGGAAACTCCTTATGAATTGGATAGAAATAATCCTCAAATAATGTATATAGGTTATGATGAATTACATAAAACTACTGATGGGGGTAATAGCTGGAACATCATTACGAATAATGAAACTAATGGAGGTAAGATTGATGAAATAGGAATGTCAAAATCTAATAGTAATGTTATTTATTTTTCAGATGGTGCAAATATATTTACTACTACAAATGGAGGAGGATCTTGGGTGAATATAAATAACAATTTACCGTATAAAACAATTAGCTATATTATTGTTCATCCTAATGATGCTAATAAGGTTTGGGTTACTTTATCAGGATATACTGCCTCAGAAAAAGTATATAAAACAACTGACGGAGGGAATTCGTGGGTAAATATCTCAGGAACTTTACCAAATATACCTGTTAATTGTATTGTTTTGGATGAAAGTAGTAATAATGAAAACCTTTATATTGGTACTGATTTGGGAGTATTTATTACTGATTCAACTTTAACGGATTGGAACATGTTTAACAATAATAGTTTGCCAAATGTTATTGTTAGTGAATTAGAAATTCAGTATCAATCCAATAAATTAATTGCGGCTACTTTTGGTAGGGGGTTGTGGGATATTGATTTACAAATTACCTCCCCACCAATTGCTGATTTCTCTTACAATGATTCAATATTTTGTAATATTCCATCTGATGTAAGTTTTTTCAATAACTCTTATTATTCTAATGCTTACTCATGGGATTTTGGTGATGGTAATGCAAGCACAGCAACTAATCCAATTCATACTTATACTAGCTTTGGTACTTTTACCGTTACGTTAGTTGCTAGTGGACCTTTAGGTTCTGATAGTATTGTACAGCAATCAATCATAAGTATTGATCCAAATAATCCTTGCATTATTACTTTACCACCTTCAGGTGCTGGTGTAATACAAACGGCCTGTAATGGTCTTTTATATGATGTAGGAGGGCCAAGTGGAAACTATTATGATAACAATAATAGTTGGATAACGATCGCTCCTCAAGGGAGTAGTCAAATTACTTTGAATTTTACAAGTTTTGATATTGAAGCGCCTTCATCATCAACTAATTGTAATTGGGACTATATTGAAATTTTTGATGGCCCTGATACTTCAGCAATTTCATTAGGTCAGTATTGCAATACTTTAACTGGCAGCCCAGGAACTATTATTTCAAGCGGGGGAGCTTTAACGGTATATCTACATGCTGATGCAGGAGTGAATGGCACAGGTTTTGAGGCAAATTGGACTTGTGTATTTCCAACTACAGCTCCAGTAACTAATTTTGTTTTGAGTGATACTATAAGTTGTAATACAACTATTAATTTTACTGATCTATCATCAAACGGACCAAGTACATGGTTATGGGATTTTGGAGATGGAAATACTTCAATTCTACAAAACCCAACACATGCTTACTCGAATAGTGGTTTATACACTATTAAACTAACTACTAGCAATCAATATGGAAATGATTCCTTGATATTGACAAGTCACCTTAATATTATTGATTTGAACTTACAAACTACAGGGGCAGTTGCTTGCGATAGTAGTTCGCTTACTCTGAATGCCTTAGTAACTAATGGAACAGTTAATTGGTATTCTGATGGGGCGGCAACTAATTTATTGGCTACAGGAACTTCCTTTGTCACACCTGTATTAAGTACATCAACCACTTATTATGCACAGTCAATTTATGATTTCCCTATAATTAGTGGAGGACCTGTTGATAATAATTTTGGTGCAGGTAGTTATTTTCAAGGAGATAGATATTTAATATTTGATAATTATAAATCATCAACTTTAAAATCGGTACTTGTATATGCAGGTTCTGATGGATACAGAACAATAGAGCTCAGGAATAGTAGCAATGCTGTACTCAGTGATACAACAGTCTATATTCCTTTTTCTCCTAACGGATTTAGAGTAAATTTAAATTTTGTTTTGCCGATAGAAAATAACTTGCAATTGGGTGTTAATGCAGCTAATGCTGATTTATTCAGAACAAGTTCTGGAGCAGTATTTCCTTACAGTATAAGTGATATTGTGTCAATAACTGGTACTGATGCTTCAGCAGGATATTATTATTTCTTTTATGACTGGGAAGTGCAAACTGAAGCTTGTGTTTCAGGAATTGCTATTGTTGATGCTGTAATAAATAGTAGTTTTACTAGTAATCAATCAATTTCAATTTGTTATGGTGATAGTGTATTAGTAGGGGGGAATTACTATGCTGTAACAGGTAACTATACAGATTCTTTAACAACCAATTATGGTTGTGACAGTATTATTAATACACAACTTGTAGTAAGCCAAAGCGTTTCTTTAAACCAACAAATAAATATTTGTGAAGGGACTGTTTTTCAGGTTGGAAATAATATATATAATACTTCTGGCATTTATATTGATAGCATTAATTTCGGAAATTGTGATAGCATAATAACTACTAATTTATTGGTATTAAATAGCTATCAAGATACACTGAACTATTCAATTTGCAGTGGAGATAATATATTGATTAATAATACTATTTACTCTCAAACAGGGGTTTATAATAATTACCTTACTACTTCTCAAGGGTGTGATAGTATTATTGTTCTTAATCTTGAGGTCTCAAGTGGAGATATTTATGTTAATCAAGCTGTCATTTGTCAAGGAGAAACTTATCAAATAGGAAATAATAATTATCTGTATCCAGGTTTGTATTCTGATACATTACTTTCTGCAAATAATTGTGATAGTATAATAAGCACTTATTTATCCGTAACTCCTTATTTTTATAATACTCAGCAAATTGTATTATGTGAAAATGAAAGCTATCAAGTTGGGAATAGTACCTATAGCTTAGCAGGAATTTATATTGACACTATACCTTTGTTAAATACTTGTGATAGTATTATCACAACGTACCTTTCCTTTTCGGATGTAGCAGCTCAAATTTACACCCAAAATAATAACCTGTATTCAAATGTTACAAGTGGAATGGTTCCTTACTCTTATTTATGGAGTACTGGAGAAACAACTTCATCCATTAGCCCAGTAACTTCTGGAATATTTTGGCTATTAGTTACTGATGCATATAATTGTACAGGTGATACGGCTTATTTTGTAATAGATGACGTTAATGCTATTCATGAAAATAAAATTATTTCTGGCCTAAATATTTTTCCAAATCCAACAGAAGGTTTAGTTACAATTAGTTTTGAAAGTATTGAGAATGGTGATTTTACAATTAGTATATTAAATGTATTAAGTGAGGTTATTTTTGAAGAGAAATTAACCCAATTTTCAGGATTTTATCAAAAGAATATAAATCTTGATAATTTCGCTAAGGCAGTATACTTGATAAGAATAGAAACATCAGTGTCAACAATAAATAAGAAATTAATTTTAAGATAAATAATACCTATGCATGAAATAATTGAGCCTTTATCTCCACTATGGTGGAAAGGGATAGTAAGTTGCTTTATTGTAATCAGTTTAGTTCTTCTGTCTTTTAATAGAGCATCATCAGAATGGAAATTATGGTTTACTAAGCTTCTTGCATATTCTTTTATACTAGTATATGTGACTACTCATATTGTAGCAATCGTTGCAAAGGAGTGGAATATACAAGATTTTATACCTCTTCATTTGTGTAGAATATCGTTCTTTATTTGTATAATAGTTTTACTAACTAAGAAACAATGGATGTATGAGTGGGTACTTTTGCTTGCAATGTCTTCAGGTTTACATTCAATACTTACTCCAGAGCTTACTATGGGTATTAGTAATTGGTATCTGTTCGATTACTATTTTGTGCATGGTGGTTTAATGTTAGTTCCACTATACTTAACCCTAGTATTAGGTATGCGTCCTAGGGTAGGAAGTTGGTGGAAAACTTTTTTAAGAATTCAGATTGCTGTAGTAATTGTATTTTCATTTAATTTTATTTTTGATGCAAATTACATGTACTTATCTGCTAAGCCATTAGTTGACAATCCTTTATTGATTGGAGATTGGCCTTTTTACATCTTTTTCTTAGAATTATTTGTATTGCTCCATATTATAGTAATTTATAAACTATCACCAAAACATATATGATGATGGAACAGTCGAAATGAAAATAATTATGCTAGTTTATTTTCTAATTAAATAAGAATAAATAAAATATGGACTACTACGTTAAAGTAGTTAAGATAATAAAAATTAATTTTAAAATAAATCATGCCATTGCACGAAATAATTGAGCCTTTATCTCCACTATGGTGGAAGGGAATAGTAAGTTGCTTAGCTGTAATCAGTTTAATAATTCTTTTATTGAAAAATAAATCTATTGAATTTAAAGAAAAAACGAATAAGTATTTTGCCTATTTTGCTATACTAGTTTATGCGACTACTAATATATATACCATAATTATTGGTGATTGGACAGTTCAAGATTTTCTCCCACTTCATTTGTGCAATATTTCTTACTTTATTTGCATTTTAGTTTTACTAAATAAAAAACAATGGATGTACGAATGGATTTTACTATTAGCTCTGCCTTCAGCTTTAAATGCTCTACTTACCCCTGAACTTATTTGGGGTTCGAGTAATTGGCATATATTTGAATATTATTTTATGCATGGTAGTTTAATATTAGTGCCCTTGTATTTAATGTTTGTAATGAACTATAAACTAAGAATATTAAGTTGGTGGAAAACTTTTTTAAGAGCACAAATTCTAGTTGTAATAGTTTTTTCACTTAATTTAATACTTGATACAAATTATATGTTTTTATTATCTAAGCCATCAGTAAATAACCCGTTAATAATAGGAGATTGGCCATTTTATATTTTATTTGTACAATTAATTGGATTATTACATATTGTAGTAATTTATAAACTATCACCTAAATACATTAAATGAATAAGTTAATTTTTACGTTATTATTACTTCCTATTATATCTTCAGCACAAAGCAGTATGAATATGAATTTACTAGGATCGTTTGATTATGAAAATAATCATAATACTAAATGTAATGATATTTGGGGTTGGGAGGATGGGAATGGAAATGAATATGCATTGGTAGGATTGGAAAATGGATTTTCCTGTGTTGATGTTACTAATCCAGCAAGTCCAGTAGAAGAGTTTTTCATATCGGATTTAAATTCTATATGGAGAGACATTAAGACTTGGGGTAATTATGCTTATATAACAACAGAAGCTAATGCAGGCCTGCTCATTGTTGATTTGACAGATATGACTGGCGCTACTTTTTGGCATGTTTCTCAATTTACTAACCCAACAACTGGGGCAATTATTAACTTTACATCTGCTCATAATATCTACATAGATGAGAGTGGAATTGCATATATTTTTGGACTAAGAAATAATGGTACTTGGGTAGCTAATAGAGGGGCTGTTTTTTTAGATGTAGCTGCTAATGCAATAGATCCTGTTTATTTAGGAGAATGGGCAGATGAATACATTCATGACGGAATGGTTAGAGGAGATACTATGTATGCAGGATGTATTTATCAAGGGGAATTATATATTGTAGATGTGAGTGATAAAAGCAATGCTCAAACTATAGGGCAACATGCTACACCAAATAATTTCACCCACAATGCTTGGGTATCTGATGATGGTAATTATTTGTTTACTACTGATGAACAATCAGATGCTTATCTAGCAGCTTATGATATTTCAGATGTAAATAATATTCAAGAAGTAGATAGGATTCAATCAAATACTGGTTCTAATTCTATTCCTCATAATACACATGTAGATGGAAATTTTTTGATAACTTCTTACTACAGAGACGGAACTACTGTGCATGACATTACCCATCCCCACAATATGATTCAAGTGGCTTATTATGACTCTTACGCAGGAAGTGGAAATGGATTTGATGGTTGTTGGGGAACTTATCCTTTTCTTTCTTCTGGGAATATTATTTCTTCTGACAGAAATAGTTATAATGGTAAAGGCGTTTTGAATATTTATGGAAGGGATTTTCAGCAGGCTTGCTATTTGCAAGGGAATATATATGATGGATTGACAGGTTCTCCTATTGCTAATGCTAACATAGAAATACTCACAACCACTACTAGTGAAACCTCAAGTTTATTAGGTTATTATCAATCAGCAATAGTAGATTTAGGGTTTTATCAATTGGTTTTTTCCGCCTTTAACTATACACCTGATACTATAACAGTATTTCTTACTAATGGAGTAATGACAGTGCAAGATGCTTTTTTGTATCCTCCTTGTAACACCTTAAATATCGAAACAAATCAGAATGTCAGTATTTGTGATAGTGCTTTTTATATAGTTGGAAATTCTACATATACAACTTCAGGAAGTTATACTGATACCTTACAAACTACTTATGGGTGTGACAGTATTGTAAATACAAACTTGACAATAAATTCTAGTATTTATATTAGTAATTACGATACTATCTGTGATGGGCAAAGTATAATTGTTGGTGTAAACCTATATAATCAATCAGGGGTGTATACTGATGTCCTAATTTCCAGTACTGGATGTGATAGTGTAATTAGTACTTATTTGCTTGTAAAAATGAATGTTGATTTTACACAAAATATTATTATTTGTCCAAATGATGGAGTGCAAGTTGGGACTAATTATTACAATCAAAATGGAACTTATGTTGATGTATTTCCTTCTCAGAATGGATGTGATAGTATAGTAACTACTATTGTATCGGTTATTCCAATTTCTACAGTCATGAACTATCAAACGATTTGTTTGGGAGATAGTATAGTAGTAGCTAATAATGTTTATTTTAATGTTGGTATTTACACTGATATCTTACAAACAATTAATGGCTGTGATAGTGTGATAAATACAACTCTGACTGTTTTACCAGAAATTATTAATTCGTTGGTAATAGAAATTTGTGATGGAGAATCTGTTATTATAGGCAATAGTACATATACATTATCAGGTACATATACTGATACTTTAACAAATAGCTATGGCTGTGATAGTATTATGATAACAGACTTAACTGTTTCTAATCCTGTTGGAATTATTAGCGTCATTGCTCCTCAAATTATGGTGATTGCAAATGGAGGAATTCCTCCTTATGATTATGCTGTTTATGGTCCTAATAGTTTTGTTCAACAATTAATTAATACGAGTGGCTTGCAGTCATTTTCTCCTTCTGTAAATGGACAACATTATTTTATAGCTACAGATGCTTTAGGTTGTCAAAGTCAAGCTGTGTATTATGCAGTTGATTTTCCTTTGACTATAAATAACATTTATTTAGAGAAGAAACTTGTAAAAATTACTGATATACTGGGTAAAAATACAAATGAAGAAAAGAATGTAACTCTCTTTTATCATTTTGATGATGGAACAGTGGAGAAGAAACTGATAGTGGAATAGTTTATAGCTATTACAACTACTTTGATTGCATTTACAAGTACTTTGATTGCATTTACAAGTACTTTGATGCAAAAAACAAACACTTTGATGTAAAATACAAACACTTTGATGCGAATTACAAACACTTTGATGCAAAAAACAAACACTTTGATGCAAAAAACAAACACTTTGGTGTAAAATACAAACACTTTGCTTTTGCATTTTACTAGAGGTAATCATTTAAAGATACCATAAGGGAGGAGTTCTTTATAAATAATTATGTAATTTAGTGGGCGGTAATATTACTGCCCACTTTTAATGCTCATATTATGAAAAAATTACTACTTATATTATTGTTACCCTTTACTGCTTGGGCGCAAACAAACTTAGTGCCTAATCCAAGTTTTGAGGATACAGCAACTATTCGAGATTTTGTTTTATTTCCTGTAAATGCTCCGCCTTGGTATCGGGCAACAGCATGTGGTTCTTCAGATTATTTTAATGAAGATTATGGTACTGCTCCTAATACATTTGCTGGTTATAGTGAAGCTCGAACTGGAAAATCTTTTTGTGGGTTAGCTGCTAGTGCATTTACTTTCATGCCAGATGATAGAGAATATCTTCAGGTGAAATTAAGTCAGCCGCTTATTGCAGGGGAAACATACCTTGTAGGTTATTATTATAGTATAGCAGCTGATGCCTCATATTCTATAGTTGCTAATATGGGTTTTAGGTTTTCTTTTGATACTCTTTCTTATCCTTCATGGTTTTCTTCACCACCACTACAAGCTTATTGTTATTATCTTGGAACAGGAGCAAATGCTCTATCTTATATAGATACTTCATCTGCTTTATTAACTAGCTTAAATGAGGGGGGAGACACTACAGCCTGGTACCCTTTACAAACTATCTATACAGCTGTGGGTGGGGAAGAATTCTTAACCATTGGCAATCTTTATGGAGCTGATAGTACTGCATTAGTATATCTTAGTACTCCAAACATTCCTTCTTCTCAGGATCTTTGTTATTACTTTATAGATGATGTATTTGTAATTCCATTGGAAGATCCTACTACCTATAATTGTCTTAATAATGCCTGTATTGACCCTTTAGATGGTACAGGTTTATATGATTCACTTGCTACTTGCCAAGCTGTTTGTAATGCAACTGCTATTGAGGAAAATAACACTACAAAGCAATTGCTAAAGATAACTGATGTATTGGGTAGAAATGCAAAAGGAACAAAAAACGCTACACTTTTTTACATCTATGATGATGGTACTGTGGAGAAGAGAATAGTTATAGAATAATTATCCTTCCAAAATAGATTCTCCGTTTAAGTTTGTAGTAAGTACATCACTCATGTAGTTAAAGAAAGGGCGTACTGTTTTAAAAGAATTTATGACAGTGCTATGAAAGTC
>Ga0307994_1001134_pt1 | contig 16608 bp, 10 predicted proteins | sample EllFjometagen261_FD_203171 | JGI IMG/M metagenome (GOLD analysis project Ga0307994, IMG submission 203171) | Marine microbial communities from Ellis Fjord, Antarctic Ocean - #261 | ecosystem: Environmental > Aquatic > Marine > Unclassified | place: Southern Ocean | collected 2014-11-02 | reverse complement strand
CCTCATCAGGAGAGTTGCAACAAAACATACAGTTCATATTTGCTCAGTATGATAATCAACAACGACGTGAGAAGTGCATGGCTGGTATTCGGCAGATGCTCACCAATGGAGACTGGCCTACTAGACCCCCACTAGGTTATGATACCCTCAAGATTAACGGTAAACGAACAATAGTGATCAACGAGAAAGGAAAGTTACTGGCTCGTGGATTGAAAAAGAAATTAAAAACGGATTTAACTTTTAAGGAATTAAGTGAGTGGTTAATGGCAAAGGGACTAAAGGTATCCAACAAGCAACTATCTATCATTTCTAGAAATGTATTTTACTGCGGGTATATGTCACACACTGCTTTAAATGGAGAGGTAGTCAATGGAAATCATCAGGGTATCATTACCAAAAAGGAGTTCTTAGCTCTCAATGATCTTTTGAAGGCACGATTTACAGACAGAAAAAAGGTTAATAAAAGCAATATCCCAGAGGTTCCGCTAAAAGGTCATCTCAAGTGTGCTAAATGCTCATCTAATTTGACTGCGTATTTAGTCAAAGCAAAAAATCTATGGTATTACAAGTGCAATACGCACGGGTGTAAGCAAAACATAAGTGCAACTAAAATACACCAGCACTGGAAAAGCACTTTAACTGGTCTTCAGCTAGATCCAAAGTTTATTGTACCTATAACACATAACTTCCTACTAACACTAGACAAGGAAAAGGATAACTATGAAAAGGATCGACAAGCGATTACTAAACAAGTAAAAGAGTACAAAGAACAGATCAAGACCGTAGAAACAAACTATGCTCTAGGAAAAATAACAGAGGAAATCTATACACGTGTACTAGCCGATATCCAAGAAAATCTACATCCATTACAAGCAGAATTAGCGAAAGGTATTTTTCAATTATCGAACCACGAAAAAATGGTGGTAAGTGCTGTCACTAATTTAAGTAACCTACTGACAATGTGGGACAAACAAGATTTAATGGGAAAGAAGCTACTTGTAAAAACACTCTACCCAAAAGGAATAGTAGTGGATCGAGAAAAAACACTTTATCGAACCCAAAATCAAAATGTATTTATTGAGTACATCCAAGATGTGACGCGGGATTACGGACAAACAAAAAAGCGGAATAGTGAAACTAAATTCAACTATTCCGCTCTAGTAGCGAGAAGCAGAATCGAACTGCCGACCTCAGGGTTATGAATCCTGTGCTCTAACCATCTGAGCTATCTCGCCGTAAGCGGCTGCAAAAGTAAATTTTTATTTTTTTCTACAACTATGTAGAGTTCAATATTTTTTTATCTATTTACCGCTACTTTATATGTAGGATCTTCAATGATATTTACGTCGATAAGCTTATCTGCATTGGACAATAACTCACGGCAATCGGCACTAAGGTGACGAAGATGAACCGTCTTACCTACTTTAGCATATCGCTCTGTTAGTTTATTCACTGCTTCTATGGCACTCATATCTGCTATTTTACTTTCAGCAAAGTCTATTACCACTTCTTCTGGATCATTTAGAATGTCAAACTTCTGAGTAAAAACCGTAGTACTACCAAAGAATAGTGGCCCAAATATCTCATAGTGCTTCACCCCTTCCTCGTCTACATACTTACGAGCTCTAATACGCTTAGCACTCTCCCACGCAAATACCAATGCAGAAATAATAACTCCAACGAGTACAGCTAAAGCTAGATTATGCATAAATACAGTAACCAGTATCACGACTAACATCACGAAGATATCGTGCTTTGGCATCTTATTAAAAACACGCACACTCACCCACTCAAAGGTACCAATAGCCACCATAATCATAAGCCCTGTTAATGCTGCTATAGGCACTTGCTCTATCAAGCCACTGCCAAACATCACAAAAACCAGTAACATTAAAGAGGCAACTATCCCTGACAATCTTGCTCTTGCCCCATTATTTATATTAATCAAACTCTGTCCTATCATAGCACAACCGCCCATTCCACTGAAAAAACCTGTAACAAAATTTGCCATACCCTGAGCTACTGCTTCTTTGTTACCACTGCCACGTGTTTCTGTGATTTCATCCACAAGGTTTAGTGTCAATAGACTTTCTACTAGACCTACAGCAGCTACTATAACAGCATAAGGAAGTATAAGAATAAAATTAGCCCAAGTAAAGTCTACTGATGGTATGTGAAATGGCGGAAATCCTCCTTTGATAGAAGTAACTCCATTATCCATTTGAACTAAGATATCCTTAACATTAGGGGTATCTATATTTAGGAAATAAACCAACCCAAAAACAACTAGGATAGCTGCTAATGAAGATGGTATAGCTCTGGTAAGCTTGGGCAATCCCCAAATAATAAGCATAGAGAGTAATACTAGCCCTACCATAATAAGCTGAGGTGTTCCTGTCATCCATTCCATCATTCCCTCTGCATTTTTAGTTTTGAAGTAGCTCAGTTGAGACATGAAAATAACAATAGCTAAACCATTTACAAAACCGAACATCACAGGCTGAGGAACCAGTCGTATAAACTTTCCTAGTTTTAAGAAACCTGCGGCCATTTGGATAATACCTGCTAATACTACTGTAGCAAATATGTACTCCACTCCGTGCGTTTTAGCCAGAGCTACTATCACAATAGCAATAGCACCCGTAGCACCAGATATCATACCTGGTCTACCACCAAATATACTGGTAATCAAACCTATAGAAAATGCTGCATATAGTCCCGTAAGCGGATTAAGACCCGCTAAAAATGCAAATGCAACAGCTTCTGGCACTAATGCTAACGCTACGGTAATACCAGACAATACTTCTGTGGTGTAATTAACTTTTTGTCTAAAATCGAATAAGTTTAAGTACTTTTTCATTGGTTTAATCGGTGTTTTTTTTTACTTAAGAAGGTGCAATAGTAAGAGTCTGCTCAGTTTTTAGGCTAATAACCTTGTATTAATTGACTGATTGTTTCGGTTCTACCAAAATCATCTTCTCCTTATCTACCTTTACTAGTCCTGGAGTTGCTCCTTTGGGTTTGCGTATATACTTTCTATCTGTATAGATAACAGCTGCTAGGCTCTCACTCTTTGCCTTGCTGTAAAAGGCTGCAATAGAAGCCACTTTTTCTATGGTAAGAGGGTTTATTTGGGCATTCCCAGGATTTCGAATGATCACATGGCTTCCACTCACATCTTTGGCGTGAAGCCACGTGTCTGTTTTAGTAGTATGATAGCGGAGTAGATCATCATTATCCTTAGCTCCCTTACCTATGCGTATCTCGAAACCATCTATAGTCATTGACTTATAAGGCAACCGGACTTCTTTCTGAGCAGTTTTCTTATCAGCCGTCTTTCTTATTTGCTTTAGATTATCTACTTGCTCAAAGGCTTCTATCTCCTCTTCCTTGGCCAGATAGTTAGATTCTATCTCTGCTAAATGTTTAAGTGCAAAATCCCGTTGCTTGCTCTCGTTCTTGCCTTTATTATAATATCGCTCCGCATTGGCCTGTGGCGTAAGCATCTCTTGTAGCTTTATAGTTACTTCCTTCTCCCCATCAAAACTGGTCAACACTACTTGCTTTGCTCGTTTCTCTATCTGCCACATGTTGGCCATAAGTAAGTCCGCTTTTTCCTTATAACTACTTGCTTTATTGAGCTCAGAAAGTCGCTTTTCTGCAGACTTTAGTTTTTTGGATATCGCTGTAAGTTCTTTGCGTAGCTGCCCCAAGTGAGAGTTCTTAGTCTGATTAAATACGTGATGAGATATATAGAGCCTAGAGTATTTATCTAGAGCCTCTAGTACATTATCAAACGATGCTATAGGCTCTGCCTTAGCTTCATAATCCAGCGTGTATTTATTATCTCCTTTATTGACGAACAGTCGCTGCGAAAGGACTTTGTTCTTTAGTTCTTCGAGCAGAATAACTTTAGTATCATCATTCTGGGCATTATATTCTTGATCTACAAGAGCTTCTTTATCTGATGGAAGTAAAAATTTTAACTCATCTAAGGACTTTCCACGGACCACATATTCTGTCTCTTCGTAGACTTCTAGTTTGCTACTTTTTACTGGAAATGAATCTTGCCATATACTATTCTGATACTGGGTGATCTGACCAAATTTACCAAAGAGATAAAAGGCCAACACTTCTCCGTGTTCTAAGATGAAGTCTATTCTGCGGTCATACGAATAGGTTTTCACCTCCATCACTTTCGCTCCGATAACTGATTTATAAACGCTTAAGCGGTTCTTTTTTTGAAGTTTACTGGGATCTGGAGTTTGGAAATATGCCTGACCTTGGTAAAAAGAAACCTTGAGAGCGAATGGTTCGAAGACCAAATTGATATCAAACTGAGAAGTGGTATATGCCTCAAGTAACTGTGTACCTACAAGCTGCTTGCGGAGCTCAATGGCTAGTCGTTCTATAAGGAAAGCATTCATACTTCGGTACTCTATTTACTCTACGATGTTACGTAAAAATCCCTCCGTATAACAATGGCTTAAATTAAAATTCTCCGAAAACATCCGTCAAGCACTCACAGCCATCTTCTGTGATCACGATGGTGTGCTCAAACTGTGCTGAGAGTTTATTGTCTCTAGTACGAGCAGTCCAGCCGTCCTTTCTATCAATGCTGCATTCTGGAACTCCTTCGTTTATCATAGGCTCTATAGTAAAGACCATACCGGGCTTCATACGCTTGCCCGTATTTTTTTGACCTACGTGGCTTACTTCTGGTTCTTCATGAAACTTGAGACCAACTCCGTGTCCACAAAACTGCCATACTACACCGTAGCCTTTTGCCTCTGCAAATTGCTGTATCTCGTATCCTATGTTACCAAAGCGATTGCCTGGTCGACACTGCTTCACTCCTATTGCGAGGCATTCTCGGGTTACATCTATTAGATTCTGGGCATTTTCAGAAACTTCACCTACAGTGTACATTCTACATGTATCACCAAAGTATCCATTCAGTATAGTAGTAACGTCTACATTTAGTATATCACCTTCTTTAAGCTCATATTCATTTGGCACTCCATGGCAAATAACATCATTGACACTAGTGCACACAGCACCACTAAATGGAGGCGAACCATGAGACTTATAGCCCAGAGTTGCAGATTTAGCTCCGTGATCTGTAATGTAATCTAGAGCCTTGTCATTGATAAATTTAGTGGTGTTACCCGCTATTACAAACTGCTCTAAATGCTTCAGCACATTAGCTGAAAGTATAGACGCCTTTCGTATTCCCTCTATCTGCTCTTTGGTTTTTATTTTGATTGCCATTTTCTGAATAAAGATGCAAAGGTATTACTCCATTATTGAATAACAGAATGATTAAAATCTAAGATTAAGTATAACCGTAAGATTAAATAAATAAGAGGCTAAAACTTCCAACTCAAATGTCATTCGCTGTTCCAAACAAATACAACTCCAATAGCTATCGAGACAAAAAGAGTAGATTTGGGGGCAATGAAATTGACAACATTTATTAGTGTACTTATTCTAGCTGCAAGCTATAAATCTCTTGCCTGAATGAGAAGCTCAGCTAAAACTTCAAACGTTGATTTAAGACAATTTTAATTAGTGAACATTAACAACTAAAAAAATGGCCTACGATATACACCTTGCAGAACGCATAGAGCGACTATTTACAGATAGAAAACTCACCTACCGCACTATGAATATGATGGGTGGCTGGTGTATAATGTTGGATGAGAAGATGTGTGTCGGGATAATAAGAGAGCAGCTTATGGCTCGTATAGGACCAGATAATTACGAAGTATGCTTAGCCAGAGAAGGATGTAGTGAAATGAATTTCACAGGCCGAGCAATGAAAGGCTATGTCTTTGTAAATGAAGATGGTATAGATAGAGATGAGGATTTAGAATTTTATGTAGAACTCTCTATAGGATTTAATCCGATGGCTAAGGCCAGTAAGAAGAAAAAGTCCAAAGACTAAATTATAATTGTCCATTCTTCGATACTTTTTCTTCCTTATGGTCGAAAAAACTCAGAATGACAAAAAGCCACAAATACCTTTTGATAGGAGGTATCAGTCAGGGTGTTCTGACTTTTGTCGGAATGTATCCCGTTCCTGCGGCAGGCAGGGAAGACTACATTCTCCTATCTTTCAAAAAAGGCAACTTCTCGCGAGTAGTTTCTATTTCCTTTTTATCTAGTGCCATTTCTATCACTTCTTCTTTTAGTGAATGAGCAAGTTGCTCTCCGCTAGGTGAGTATACCGAGCTATGGCCTGGATAGTAAAATGCTTTTCCATCTTTGTCCAGTTGCTCTCCTACCCTATTACACGCTAGTACGTAGGCTTGATTTTCTATAGCTCTAGCTTGGAGTAGGGCATCCCAGTGTGCTATGCGAGCACTTGGCCAGTTAGCTACATTGAGTAGTATATCGTACTCAGAATCATTAAAAGAGGTGTACGGAAAACGTAAATCATAGCATACTGTCGTACGAATCTTAAAATCTTGGACCACCATATCTACCTTAGAGCTGCCAGGGGCTATATGCTCTGGTTCTCCTCCCATACCGAAGAGATGCGTCTTATCATAATGGCCTACTACTTCTCCTTTGCTCGCCATAACGAGCCTATTGTAGATAGTTCCTTCCTCTTTGATCACTAGACTACCACAAACTGCTGCATCCATTTGCTTAGAAAATGCCTGCATCCATACTATACTATCGCCCTCCATAGTCTCAGCTATAGTGGTATCATCTGTGCAAAAACCTGTCTGAAACATCTCGGGTAACACTATTAAGTCTGCTCGTTTACCAGCTAATAGCTCTTCTATTTTGGTAAAATTAGCTTGCTTGTCTTTCCAAGCGATATTGAATTGTACTATGGCTACTTTGAGTATGGACATGAATACAAAGCTAACTAAATACAAAACGGGTATCAATTAATCTATTCTGAAGAAAATAATAATCGAAATCAGGTTAGTACTAAAATTTAACCCTCTAGACCTTAAATCGTAAACAGAATTAAGCTATACGTACATTTAGATCCTCAGACTTTTTTTGATATTAATATCCAAGACTTACGATGCAAAATATTCTTGGACATAAAAAAGGCCCGCTTCCGCAGGCCTTTACTCTTTTACTTTTTAACCAATCAACTATAGCGTAGCGTACTGCTTTTTCACAAACTCAGTCAACTCTTTACCGCTTAGTAGGTTGTTAGATAGTTTAGCTAGGTCTATAGCATTAGCTAGTAAGCTAGTCTGCTTTGCCCCTTTTGCTTTTAGTACTTTAGCTGCAAGTGGGTGATTGGTATTCACAGATACAGAATACTTCTCTGGCATTTCGCCAAACATCTGCATGCCGCCCATACCGCCCATTTCGCTCATACGTCTCTCCCACTCACTACGCGTGATGGTGATGAATGATTCGTCTGGACTCATAACTTCTGATACTACAGTGTATTTGTCTTTATTCACCGCTCCTTCAAAGGCTTCTTTCAACTTAGTCACCTCATCTTCGCTGAGTACACTTTCATTTTTCTCGTCTTTGTCTATTAGCTTGCTTGCTGTATCCGCATCTACACGCTTGAGTTGGAACTTCTCATTCTTCTGCTCTAGGTTACCTATGAAGTGATTATCTATCACCTCGTCTAGTATCAGCACATCATACCCTTTTACTTTAGCTGCTTCTACAAAGCTGTGCTGCTTATCCGCATCATTCGTATAAAGAGCAATTCTGTTACCGTCTTTATCCGTTTGGTTTGGCTCTATCTTAGTGATATACTCTTCTATGCTGCTATACTCACTCTCGGTATTTTGAAGTAAACAGATCCCTTTAGCTCTATCGTAAAACTTATCGTCAGATAGCATTCCGTATTTTACGAAGATGCTGATACTAGGCCATTTTGATTTGTAGTCATCAAAATCTGCTTTGTGAAGCTCTGCTAGTTTGTCCGCTACTTTTTTGCTGATGTGGCTAGTGATTTTCTTCACAGCTCCATCTGCTTGTAGGCTGCTTCTACTCACATTTAGTGGTATGTCTGGACTATCTATGACTCCGTGAAGAAGCATTAAGTACTCAGGCACTATATCTTCCACATTATTCGTCACATACACCTGATTACTGTAGAGCTGAATCTTGTTCTTATTCGGGTCTATTTCCTTTTTTATTTTTGGGAAATAAAGAACTCCTGTTAGGTTAAACGGATAATCTACGTTTAAGTGAATCCAGAATAATGGCGGCTCACTCATAGGATATAGCTGACTATAAAAGTCTGTATAATCTTCGTCTTTTAGCTCTGCTGGATTTTTCTTCCAAAGTGGAGCTACATCATTTACTATCTTCTCATCAAACTCAATAGGGATAGGTAAGAATTTACAATACTTGTTTAGTAACTCTTGCACCTTCCATTTCTGTAGGTACTCATTACTCTCCTCATTGATGTGAAGTATGATATCTGTACCACGAGTTTTACGCTTTCCTTTAGTGATTTTGAAGTCTGTGCTACCCTCACATACCCAATTAGCAGCTTCTGCTCCTTCTGAGTGGCTTAGCGAGTGTATTTCTACCTTATCCGCTACCATATAACTAGAGTAAAATCCAAGACCGAAATGACCAATGATATTGGCATCTTCTTTAGTATCTTTAAATTTTTCTACAAATTCCTCTGCACCAGAGAATGCTATTTGATTGATGTACTTATCAATCTCCTCTGCTGTCATACCTATTCCATTATCGCTAATGGTAAGTGTCTTTTTGTCTTCATCTAGGCTTACGCTTATTTTAAGCTCGCCTATGTCACCTTTTATCTCGCCACGCTGACTTAATACTCTTAGCTTGTTACTAGCGTCTGTAGCGTTAGAAATCAACTCACGTAAGAAGATTTCGTTATCCGTGTAAAGAAACTTCTTGATAATCGGGAATATATTCTCCGTGTTTACTGAAACTTTTCCTTTTTGCATTTTTTACTTAATTCTTATTTGGCCAGTAATCTTCAAAAGGTAGACCAAAGGAGATAGTGTGACATGGTGGCAGACGAAAGCTCCTTTCTTACGTTTAAATTTAAGATTAAGTCTAAGTTTAAACAGAGTCGTATTTGAATTTTCTGTGATATAAACTAATGATTGAACACTGATAGGATGAGTGAGTTATAGCATAAATAGAAACTAGAATGGCAGCTAACTTGTGATTGACTCCTATTTAATTTTAATCTTGTACTTGTTTTTAGACTGGATTTTTAACTTCTAATCCTACCTCACTACATTTACCACACCGCCTACATTTTGCCATTGTAAGTCTTCTGTAGTCTTGTATCGCATTACAAATGAGTATACACCGTTTTGCACCACAGCACCATTGTAGGTACCGTCCCACCCGAAGTCGGAATCGTCAGATTCGAAAATTTTCTCTCCCCATCTGTTATATACCACTAAGCTATAGTCTTCAAAATTGATAAGCGTAGGTCTAAAAATGTCATTGAGCCCATCACCGTTTGGTGTGAATGCAGACGGGATAAAACTCTTACTTACACAATCTGGTCTCACGGTAAATGAACCTGTACCCTCGCATCCATACTCATTGCTTACGGTTACACTATAGGTTATTTGCTCTGTAGCTTGTATGGTTTTAGTAGATTGCCCATAAGGCATCCAGAGGTATTGCATACCTGAGTTTCCGGCATCTAGTAAGAGACTAAAATTACCACAAAGGGTAGTGTCTTCCCCTAGGTCTACAGTTGGGTTATCGCTGAGAATAAACAAAATAGTATCTCGTGCAGTTGCACACTTATTAGATATGCTCACCCAATGTTCTATGGCTTGAAAGAAAGTAGCTGTATTAGTTACACTGCCGTTGGACCAGAGATAAGTCTCATCGTTATCCGACTGCCCTACGGTAAACTCTATAGGTTGAGTGGTTCCACAAAAGACTTTGTCTTTCCCTAAATTTACTGTTGGTGTATTAAGTACATCTACTTTTATACTATCAGACACTGTTCCGCAGTAGTTAGTTAAAGTAACCTTATACGTACCTGGAGCGTCTATAGTGACTGCCGAATCTGTACTGCCCGTACTCCACAAGTAGCTTACAGTCTCATCCATATCTGCATCTAGAAGCAGACTTATATTATCGCAGAAGATACTGTCTACTGGCAAACTAACCGCTGGGGATTCCACTATCTGTACATAGATACTATCTCGAGAGACACCACACTTATTGCTTGCTTGGGCCCAGTATACACCTTCAGTATTCAATGCTCGGGTATTTGCCATAGCACCATTATCCCATAGATAGGCTTCTTTATTTTGTGCCTTCCCTATGGTCAGAGGGTAGTTCATATTATCACAAAAAACAGAATCTATGCCTAAACTAACTTCTGGTGTAGTGATGAGAGATAGAATAATAGTGTCGGTACTTTCACCACACTTATTGGTAGCACTAATACTAAAAGCAGAAGGATCCGTAACTAAAGCTGAGTCTAATAAAGTTAGATAGCTCAAATTTTGTGCAATATCTGTAATCGTATAATACTCCTCATTATCAGGCTGCCCAAAAGTGAGTAGTAACTCTACATTATCACAAAACTCTGAGTCTGCTGGAAGTGTTACTATTGGTGTTTCTAGCATGGTGATAAAGATTTCTGAAGAGTCTGCCCCACATATATTAGTAATTTTCACACGATACGCTCCTATATCTGATACATTTATAAACGAACTAGTATCTCCAGTAGACCAAATGAAGGATTCTTCATTCTGTGCACTATCTCCACTTACTAGCTGCACGCTCACTGCATCGCAGAACACACTGTCATCTATCATAGTAGCCTGTGGTGTCTTTTTAAAATCATATACTACGGAGTCCCTTTTGGTACCGCAACGTGGTGTTATTATATCTACAAAATAGGTTTGGGCTGAGTCTATCTGAATAGTTTGCGTAGAATCGCCAGTACTCCATTTATACGAAGCCAAAATAGAATCGTTTTGAGCGTCTAAGGTAATGAGTGGTAAGAGATCACAGTAAACACTATCTGCTGGCAATACGGGAACTGTAGGAGAAAATTCTTTGATAAAATGTATCGTATCTCTTACTGTATCACAGCCGTATGTAGCCCTAACCCAAAAAGCACCTGTATCTTCGGCAAAAATCACATTGTCGGTTTTGCCATTGGACCAAAGTATATCTGCTCCAACATTTTTAGCATCTAAAATACTAAAGATTCTATCACATTGTATGATCGTATCTAGTAGATTTAGCTCAATATCATCTGTATACAGGGTATCTCTAAATTTAGAGATAAAACCTGTCCAAAAATAGGAACCTGAGGATCCTGTTTTATTCTCTTTAAAAACCCCAGGTGTGGTAGGGTAATTCGTAGAAGCGGTAAAACCACCATACAAAATATTAGTGTAGCAACTAATCCGTTTCAGCTTATTGGCTCCTGGCACTTCGAAGCTAGAACCGCCATAATACGTGCCATACAATAGCTTACTTCCTAGATAATCTAACTTTGTGATAGTAGCAGAACTATTATAATAACCTGCAGCAGAGGAACTAGGATTACTAGAGTAAAGTGCATCTGCTGTCACAGGAAAATCTGTAGAACGTGAAATGCCACATATTATTGGTTCTTCTCGCACATTGGCCGCTATACGCACATTACTATTGTATATAAATCCGCTATAATATAGCTCGTCGCCACTCCCACCTAAGTAGGTGCTGTAATGCACATTTTGACCTCCTGGGTTAAATTTCACTACTACTATCTCCGCTCCACCGTTGCTCGTTTTTTGATATGCATTTACAGATGTATAGAAATTACTAGATCGAGATATCCCAGCTACATACGCTTCATCTCTTTCGTTTACATATACTCCTTCAAACCAGTCGTCTCCAGATCCTCCCATCATTTTACTATATTGTAGAGTACTTCCCGTTGGGTCGAACTTGGCAACAAATCCATCTGTAGCTCCTAGCACATTATAATTAAAAATGATAGATCCTGAAGTTACAGGGAAATTAGAAGAGGAGGTCTTGCCAACTATGTAAATATCTTTATTGGGACTAATATTAATATCATACGCCACGTCATCTCCAGCTCCACCAAAGTAGGTAGAGAAGACCAAACCTGTACCCGTAGGATTCATTTTAGTAAGGAATGCATCTCCTGAGTTCCAATAGGAAGAACTGGTACTACCGCCAAATGAAGACTGGTAGCAACCGGATGTCGTAGGGAAATCTGTAGAAGAAGTCTGCCCAGCTAAGTACACGTAGTTAGAATCATCTATCACCATAGACTGTATCAGATCCCAACCACTACCACCTAGATAAGTAGAAAACAGCAAGGAGTCTCCATCTGAACTAAATTTGGTAACAAAACCAGCATATCCATATGTAATATTTCCCGTTTCGTCAAAAGCTCCCGGAGTTATAGGAAAATCTGAACTCCGAGTAAAGCCAGATACTACAGGTTCTTGGTTATTATTCACCGCTAGTGTAAAACAGTATTCATATTGAGAACCACCAAGATAAGAAAACCAGATTATGCTATCACCCTTTGGGGCCATCTTACATACATATGCATCATAGTATCCGTTGGCAGAAGTATCGTATGAATTACTAAGACCAGGAAACCTGTCATTCGTAATTCCAGTTACGTATACATTATCAGCACTGTCTATATCTAAGTCATATACCCATGTATAGCCATAACCACTGGAAGTAGTACCATTCCCATAGAAGTAACTGCTCCAGTCTACATAAATAGGGTCGAGAATTATAGTTTCTTGAATTGTTTCTATTTCAGAATCAAAGGTCAAAACAGTGCCCTCTAGACTGTATTCTATCTCAACTTCCTCTTCACTATTTTGCTTGTAACTATAGGGTTTTTGCTCCTCGATAGTACCCCAATCTGTTTCGTAAACCAAACTACCCGAATCACTTATTTCTAGGTTGCGTACTCCTGTATACTTTAACTCTATGTCTGATAAGTGAGCATTTGGGTGAAGTATAAAATCATACTTCAACTCACCATTGGTATTCGTATAAAAGCGTAAATCCACATTGGGATATACGTCTGTATATAAAATTGCTTTCGCTGTGTTTTTACTGGCTCGTTTACTATTTGCTCTAAAGTAGCTGATATTACTAGATTCTATATCTCCTATAGCCGAAATAGCGGCAGTATGAGAACCTACCAAATCTACAGACCATACCAGATAGTCAAACAACATAGGCTCTTCGATATTCGTAGGATTATGAGCTCGCTTTACTTTTCTTAGACCAAAAATTATTTTGTCTTTATAAAACTCTACACTAGCCGTGCTACTTGCATACTTATAAGCAATATCCCCTTCAAATTGGCCGTCGTTACGCTCAAAGGTGCCATTAGATATACCCAACTGCTTACCTAGTTTGGAGGCAAACTCTTCTTTGGAGGCCGTTGGATTTTCACCTACGTCTTGCTGTGCATCTACAGTGAAAAATGCTAAAAAACAGACAACTAATAAGATTAATTTTGGCGACTTCACTACTTTGCAAATATACTATTCTAACTATTAGTCTATCGAGCAAGGTCAAAGGTTGCATTGATTTGACTTCTTAAAAATAAGGAACTCCCTGAGGCTCTTCTTTAGGGTTATTCATTTCAACTCTTCTTGTGGCGAGGTCAGCAGTGTCGAAGACAATTATGGGTGAAGTGTAAATTTATTAAAGTTTGTGCGTGAAAAGGTATCTAAAAAGCTGAGTTCGAGTAAAATTGTGTATGTCTTGATTAAACGAGTCGTGTACGTATTTTTGGCGTCGTATAATCATCGATGCTAAAACTAGTAACAAAAAACAAATGGATACTCCTGAGCTTCTCAGTTTTATATGCATTCATCTTCTTACTTACTTTCTATCCGTATGCTAATGATGGGCCACGTGGTATTCACCAATGGGCTCAGTCTGACAGACTAGCACTTGCACTTAGATACATAGATGGAAATGAGCTCACAGATGCCGCCACGTTATCTCTAAAGACAGACGACGGCCGAACAGGTGTAGAATTTAGTGGGTATCAATACGCCATAGCTCAGCTAGTGAGAGTAGGTATAGTGCCCAAAGCGTATCTCCCCTTTTTCTATCGCATCTCTACTTTCACCTTGTTATTTACCAGCTTTTTTATCCTTGTTTTTAGTTTGCTAAAAAAAGAGAAAATCATCTTTAGATCTTTGATACTTTTAGGCTTACTCAGCTCTCCTCTCCTATTGTACTACTCCTATAATTTTTTACCCGACGTGCTAGGTCTTAGTCTCTTGCTCTTTTGCTTATATCTATTCCATAAAGATTTTGAAAAATATCTCTATCTCATTTTAATAGTCAGCGGACTCTCCCTGCTTATAAAGACCTCCTCAGGCATCTATTTCATTAGTTTTATGGCTATCTATTTTTTAAGGCATTGGAATTTGAAAAATATAAAACATCTAGGAATTACTATAGCTACGGTTCTCTTAGCAGCACTCACTTTTTTACTTTACAAGAATGAAGTATTAGTGCCTTGGGCAGTATTCATCGCTATAGCCTTTGGGATAGTGTACATAGCTACACTACTTACCGTTAACCATAAGAAGTTCACATTTTCTACTCTCATATTCATCCTTATAGGCTCGTTTGTAGCATACTACGATATAGTACACGTAAGCCAACGCAATACTTTTTACTACTCCTTTGTATTCCTAAGTAATACGATGGAAGTGAAATCTTTGGCTGAATTTTTCCAAATATTTGATACGGCTAGTAGATTCAAATCTCAATATTTTAATGGAGCACAGCGACTCGTAATAGGCGTACTTTTTCTGATAGCTATATACCGTAGAAAGAGCATTAGTCTACGCAATAAAAATACCCAACTTGCACTCCTAGTAGGCTCAGGTTTGCTTACTATTCTATTACTCTTTGGGGTGCAGTTTATGAATCACGACTATTACGTGATAGCCACCTTTTTGCCCATAACACTTTACTTTACACTGAAAGGAACCGCTTACATAGCCGAGTATATTCACCCTCGCACCAGTATGGTTTTGGCTAGTATTTTTGCTCTTGTCTCCTTTTCTCAAGGCAATAATGCATATTTCAACAGGATGAGCGAAGTAGTTTGGATTAATAACTATGCTGAGTACTACGAACGAAATTGGCTTATCGGTGCTCAAGAAAAAGTAGATAAAATACTACCTGACAATGCATCTATCATGTCTGTATACTCTCAAGAACCCAATTTTGTATTGGTGTACTTAGATAGAAAAGGCGTGACCATAAACTTAGAGGAGATGCAGCGTGTCGAAAGCCCTTTCACCCTATATCTGAATAGGCTAGATACGGACTATGTGATTTGCTACAGCAGATTTACAGAGTGGTTTGAGCGAGACCAACCCACCTTTATAAGCAAAGCTGAAGTACTCTACTCAGACGATAAATTTACGCTATACAAATCGAATGGATATTGAAATATTGAGAGAATACTGCTTGGCTAAACCCTACGCCACGGAGAGTACTCCTTTTGGTCCAGACCCTTTGGTAATGAAGGTACACGGCAAGATGTTTTGCTTTTTCAGTATTTCAAATTTTGAAACTATGAACTTAAAATGTGACCCAGAAAATGCCGAAGAAATGCGTGCCAACTACATCGCCATAGAACCTGGATACCATATGAATAAGAAACATTGGAATACGGTTAAGTTTCACCAAGATGCTAGTGATGATTTTATACTAAAAATGGTAGATGAAAGCTATAACTTAGTAGTAAATACACTTCCAAAAAAACTAAGAGAAACGATTATAAAATAGTGCAAAAAGCAGAGCTAGATTTAGAACTAGCTGGCCAGCACTTTACACTCTTACAAGAGAAAGAAGTCTACTATAAAAAGCAAACCTCTTTAGAACCTTTGGTACAATTTTAAATTCTCTCCTTAACTAGCTGTAAAAAAAATCCCCAAGGCAGGGCCTTAAGGAATTCTTTTAATTAAAAATCTATTTACTTGTCAGAAGTTGACAAAACAAGAAGTATCTACTATCCAGTAAACTGTACCATATACATCCCGTCAGCTTTCTGGCGAATACCGTCAAAGGCTATCTCCTCTCCCATCTTCAGATCCGTATTAGCTACTATCCAATCACGTACTTCCTCATTTTCTTCCTTAAAAATAGAACACGTAATGTAGTAGAACTTGCCTCCTTTTTTTAGGAATGAAATTGCATTCTTCACAATGGCTTTTTGCTTATCGGCATACTTAGCTAAGCTTGCATAGTCGAAACGAGTAAAGTGCTCCGGTGTACGAAACCAAGTACCACTACCGCTACACGGCACATCTGCTACTATGGTGTCAAAGTAAGAATCCCCAATGCTTTCACCACTAAACTTTACACTATTTACTTCTTTGGTTAGGTCTGCTATACCAAACGAAGCTTCATAGTGCATAGCTCTAAAACGAGACTTAGCGTTTTCTATAGTAGCAGGTCGCATATCACTCAGGTAGAATTGTCCTTCCCCGCCAGAAGCCAGATTTAAGCTCTTGCCTCCTGATCCGCTACACACGTCCCATAGCTTATCTCCTTCTGCTACAGGTATCTGAGTACAGATGTATTGAGAAGACAAATCTTGCACTTGCACTGTAT
>Ga0307994_1001130_pt1 | contig 16629 bp, 15 predicted proteins | sample EllFjometagen261_FD_203171 | JGI IMG/M metagenome (GOLD analysis project Ga0307994, IMG submission 203171) | Marine microbial communities from Ellis Fjord, Antarctic Ocean - #261 | ecosystem: Environmental > Aquatic > Marine > Unclassified | place: Southern Ocean | collected 2014-11-02 | reverse complement strand
TTTCTTCTACAATGAAAGAAGAACTAGTAGCTAAACTAGATGAGTTTGCATCTGAGCACGATAACTTAGAAGAGATTTTCGAAAACAGAGAGCAAATAGAAATATCTAAGTATTATGAAAGTTTACCCAAAGCAACTATTGTAGCTATTGAAGAATTTTTAGCTAATAAAGTTTATTTCAGAAATCCTGCAAAAGAAGAGTCTAAATAACAAAAAAATACTTCTTGGAATAACTGGTGGTATAGCGGCCTACAAGGCCTCTACACTCATTAGACTATTCGTAAAGAATGGTGCTGAAGTACGAGTAATTTGCACACCTAGTGCTCTAGATTTTGTTACTCCACTTACACTCTCTACCTTATCAAAAAATGCGATTAATTCGCATTTTTTTGTGAAAGAAACTGGAGAATGGACCAATCACGTAGAGCTAGGTAAGTGGGCAGATTTATTCGTAGTAGCTCCATGCACAGCCAATACTATGGCAAAAATGGCCTATGGATATTGCGATAATCTATTACTAGCTACGTATCTATCTGCAGACTGCCCTGTATACTTTGCCCCAGCTATGGACTTAGATATGTACATGCACCATACCACCACTACACACATAGAAACATTAGTTAAAAAAGGGAACATACTGCTTCCTGCAGGTACGGGTGAGCTGGCAAGTGGATTAGTAGGCCAAGGCAGAATGTGCGAACCAGAAGACATACTGGAGTGGATAAGCACTCGGCTAGCTACGGTACAATCCTTTAGCAATAAAAAGATACTTGTAAATGCTGGCCCTACTTACGAAAAACTAGATCCCGTACGCTTCATAGGTAACTATAGTAGTGGCAAAATGGGCATAGCGATAGCCAATGAGCTACAAGCCAGAGGTGCAGAAGTACATTTAGTCCTAGGACCTACCAGTGCATCTAACATACACTCCAGCATAGCAACCACTCACATAGAAAGTGCTGACGAAATGTATGAAGCTTGCAATGCTATATTCCCATCTTGCGATGCGGCTATACTATCTGCAGCAGTAGCAGACTATAAGCCGGCCACTATGGCTGACCAAAAGATTAAGAAAAAGACAGAGGAATATACTCTGGAACTAATCAAAACAAAGGATGTATTAAAAAGCTTGGGAGCTATTAAGCAACCAAAGCAAGTGCTCGTAGGTTTCGCTTTAGAAACTCAAAACGAATATGATAATGCATTGACAAAGCTAGAGAAGAAAAACCTAGACTTCATCGTTCTAAACTCGATGAATGATAAAGGTGCTGGCTTTGGTAAAGACACTAATAAAATAACCATTTTAGAAAAAGGTGGCAAAAGCCATACTTTTAACACTAAACCTAAAACCGAGGTGGCCAAGGATATAGCTACAGTGCTAGAACAATATATATGAAATACGCTTTTATAACTTTACTCCTTATATTATCTGTGTGCACCAAGGCACAAGACCTACTATGCAATGTGCAGGTAAACTCAGATAATATTCAAGCCTCTAACAAAGAGATTTTTGAAGATTTACAAAATGCTATAACGCAGTTTATGAATCAACGCAAGTGGATAAGCGACAAGGTGCAACCGCAAGAAAAGATCAACTGCAACTTTGTAGTCAATATCACAAGTTTCAGTATAGATAAGTTTCAAGCTGAGGTAAACGTAACCAGCAGTAGACCCGTATATGGTACTACGTATAATACACCCATGTTCAATCATTTTGATCAGGATTGGTCCTTTTCATATGCACAGTTTCAGAATTTAGACTATCAGGAGAATGCTAATATAATGTCACTCACTACCCTATTGGCTTTTTATGCCAATCTAATCATAGGCACAGATTTTGACTCCTTTCACCCAGATGGAGGGTCTCCTTATTTTAACAAAGCTCTGCAAATAAGAAACGTAGCACAAAACACAGCTGGATGGAATCCAAGTGATGGCAGAGGAAACAGAAATAGATACTACATCATAGACCAGTATTTAGACGATAGGTTTAAGCCATTTAGAGCTGCCAACTACCAATATCATATAATGGGAATGGACAAGTTCAAAGATGACAATGACGCTGCTAGAAAAGAGATCTATGCCGCTTTAGAAAAGATACGAACTATTCAGGAGAGATTACCCAATTCTGTGGTATTCAAAATATACTTCAATGCTAAGCGAGAAGAATTAATCAATATTTTCAAGCAAGCAGATCCAGGCCTAAAAAACAGAGCCATAGAATTACTGAGTAAGTTAGACCCAAGTAATGTGACTAACTACGATAAAATAAAAATGTAGGCTAGCCTACAAATTCCATCTCAAAGCTTTTTCTAAGCTCTTCTCCTACGGGGATACTTATTATTCCTGTCTTGTTTTCTAGGTTTTTATCGTGTGTGGTAAAGTCGGCTAAACCTTGCCATGGTTCTAAGCATACAAAGGGAGCAGCAGGCTTAGCCCAAATACCCAAATAGGGGAATTCACTGATATCCATCTTCACTTCATAAGAAGAATGCTTATGCTTCAGACTTACATATGTAGATTTCAAGTCTTGAAAAATGAGAGCATCATTATCGAAAGTAGTATCGTCTAATTCAATTTTATTCTGGTCTATTACATTCACCAGTTCTTCATTGATATACGGACCACTTAGTTGATTACTCTTCACTTTTTCGTCTTCACTAAACTCAATATAAAAATCTGAAACAGGACCTGCATTAAAAGCAGGATGTCCACCCACAGAAGTGAGCACGGGCTTGGTATCATCGTTTATGGTCCTATAGGTCTGCGTGAGTCTATTTTCTGTTAGAGTATAGGTCACCAATAAAGTAAACATAAACGGATAGCTTTTTAATGTCTCCTCAGAATGTAGCAGCACAAAACATATAGAGTGCTCACTCTGGTGCAGCATATCAAAGGACAAGTTTCTAGCGAATCCGTGATGAGCTAATGGATACGTCTTGTCTTCATAGATATACTCACGATCTAGCAAACTACCCACAATAGGAAATAGATTAGGAGCGTGGCGTGGCCATACTGGCTCTGCTTGCCATATAAACTCAGTCCCATCAGTATTCACCACCGAGCATAGCTCCGCTCCTAGCCTATTTATAGTAACAGTAAGGTGCTCATTATGTATGGTGTATTGATTTAGCATATAAGATGCAATAGTAAGGAAAAAGAAGATTCTATTTAAGAGCCTTCAACCTATAGATAACATTGCCTGGCAATACCTATTGGAGAAATACTCAATCTTTTCTAAATAAAAAGTCACCACCTTTCGGTCGTGACTTTGTGGAGAATATCGGTCGCAATAACTATCACATAATGTATTGATATTCAATATTTTACATCCTTACGAAAAATACAGGTGAAACATTTTTGATTCGAATCCAGGCTACTCTCGAATGTGGAGAAGTTCGACTGCGGAACTTTATTTAGTCAGAACAGTAGTCCCAAATTTTATTTCTTATATTCGGTGCTTATAAAAGCAAAGAGAAAACCGAAAATCCTGTATAATAGAACATAGCAGGTAAAATAAATATGGAAAATATGGAAAATTTATTAACGTTATCACAAATTATTGTAACAGTAAGTGTCGTATATGTTTGGACTTTTAGATTTCATAATGTCTTAAAAGAATTCGAACAATTTGGATTAGGTGATTTAACCCGAAATATTGTAGGAGCTACAAAAATATCTTTAGCTACATTACTTGTTGCAGGTATTTGGCATCCCTCATTGGTTCTTATTCCATCAATTTTTATGGGTTTATTAATGGTAGGTGCACAATATTTTCATTTCAAAATAAGCAATCCATTTATCAAACATTTACCATCGCTAATCCTACTGGTCCTAAGTAGTTTTATAGCATATTTTTCAATCTAATAAACTAACATGTATACCGTTACAATTTGTACTTTACTATCAAGTATATCCTTCTTTGCTTATGCGTTTTCTTATTTTAATACGCCGCATATGAAAAGCGAGTTTAAGCGGTTTGGTTTAGAAAAAATAGGTTTAACAACCATTGTATTAGAAATTATTGGAGCTTTAGGTTTATTAGTAGGACTTAAATTTAATTTTATTCTAATGATTTCATCTCTCGGTCTTGCATTACTAATGTTCGCTGGCCTAATTGTAAGAATAAAGTCAAAAGATAGTATATGGATTTCTTTGCCCGCTTTTTTTTATTTAGCCTTAAATACATATATATTTTGGGCATCAATAAATTTAATGACATAAGTTATTGAAATATAGAATATCAATAGCAACCATTTACCTATAACACATTAATATTGAATCGTTTACCTCCTTTTTAAAATACGGGTCAAACATTTCAGTTTTCTTTAACCTCCTAATTCCTGGTAGATAAAGATTCCAGCCTACTGAATTAACTAATCAATGAATCTTTTTCAAAAACAGTAAGTCAACGGGTCAGAGGATACGCATAACCACACTTAGCAAAAGCTACTGAACGACATTAAATTCTATACCTGAGATACTAATTGTGACAACTACTGGATTACCAGCTGCATATATATAACTATATCTAGATTTTACAATATGAGCTCCAGCTGGCAGCCATATTGGATATTTAACAGGTATTACGCCACTATTGCTGACCGCATAATCATTTATCGCATGCTCTCCAATTTCCCCGTATACTCTGCTACTTTCAAGTCCAGTTATAGATGTAATCTTTAATACCTTTCCTTGAGGCACGAATAATGTGTCTACTTTTGTGCCTCCACTATTAGTAGGGAATGTGATACTTTCAAATCTCACTTGATTAAACTGAAGGTCTCCCTGTGCTTTTGTATTTAATGATGCAAATGCTAGTAGGGTGAATAGAATTATTGTTGTTATATTTTTCATATTGATTTAGTAGTTGATTATTGAACAACGTTGAATTCTATGCCATTTATCACACAATGCACTCGACCACCCCCAGTCCTGAAACTACGAATAAAGTGTTTTCCCTCTGAGAGCCAAATAGGCATTTGAGCGACAGAAAAAGCGGGATTATACGCCTGATACCTATCCTGGGGCGCTAATTCTATGCCATCAAGTTCGACCGTAAATCTACTATTGCCATTTTCATCATGTCAATTATATGATGTTAACGACTCTGAAGTTCATAAATTTTCATCAATAATATCTACAACGTTGCTGGGATTAAAAGAAAAGAATGCTATTGGAATTTATTCGGAGTTATTACATACCCAAAACTTTCGAGACAGCGTTCCTTTTTTGTTTATTGATTACGCTAATTTGACATCTCGATATCTAAAAATATTGGAACTTATTAATAAAAAAAGTGATCGTCCTTCTGATTTATTTTTTGTGTCATTAATGAAGTTTCACCTTTATTTTTATACAGAAAAAACAAGTGACATAGCAAAATATGAACTTCAAGTACCTAAAAGCTTTGATTCGTTTTACCCCGTCCTAGTAGGTCGTTATTATGGCTATCTCGTACTTAGATCTTTTAAGTTAGAAAAAACATTAAAACAACAAATTATTGCGCTTTGTAAACGGAGCAAAAACATTAGTATGGTAATGGAAGAAATCATTCCTGCTTTGATAATAAAAAATGAAATTTCTTTTTTAGATCACATTTCAACAAAATACTATGAGGAAATATTAGAATCTGATAAGTGGTCTTCTCCAACAACAAATGCAATTTTCATCATTGGTCTTGCAAATGTACAAATTGACAAAAATGATTTTAAAGCTGCAACGATAAACTTAAATCTTATTGACCTTAAAAAAATAGAACTAAGTTATGAAATCTATATCTCTTTGTTTTATTTCTTGACCTCTTTAAAGATTAGCTTCCATAAAAAGTTGAAAGCTCAAAATAGCCTGGAATTCTCACAAATTAAACGATTAGTGAAAATTTCAAAATTTACAAAATTCAGTAAGGAAGCAGACAAATTTCATCTCGGATAAGCACTGCTAATAAATAGCTTTTTTTGTCATTGGAGAGCACAATAATTTTATTCGTCAAGCTTAAAAGTACTGACTATTCAATTTGGTATTCGAATATATTCAGCATATTAGTTAGTTAATATTAGAGTCCAATCTTCGCATTATGCCCACTTGTAAAAACCGTAACACACGGTAACAAAACATACTACTCAAATGCCTATAAACAAAGGGCTTACAGAATGAGACGTAACGTTACGTCTGAATCAATACCACTAGCAATAGACGAAAATGATCCTAATGAATTTGAGTATACTAGATTAATTCTCTTGTCCTTCATTAAATTTTAATCTCAAAAAAAAGGACAATATATCGTTGCCCCCCTTCAAATTATTATAGTAGTACTTAAATTATTCCAATGTAAAACCTACTCTAAATCCATTATTAAACTTCCCAGAACTATATCCTCCATCAGAACGCCCCGTGAATCCAATAAAATTTAATATTTACTATTATATGTATCAAATATGTATCTTACAATTATCTATTTATCTTTTAATTTGCATGATAATCTTAAAATAAAAACTAGATATGAAACATTTTAACGTACTACTAATTGCAGGTTTTTTACTTGCGTTGTCATCCTCTTGCAGAACTCAGTCACGTGTGATCGGTGAAAGAAATCAAAAATCACCAGAGATAAATGTAAACACTCCTGATGTATTGATAAAACCAATGGTTGCAGACTTAGATATCTCTCAAGAGAAGAAAACTTCTACCTATACCGCAGATTTAAATTTAAATGCGAGCGAAATCAAAGAAAATGCCCAAGCTAAATTTATGGATGAACATAGCTGTGATATCATAATTAACCCAGTTTACAAAAAAATAACTTCAATGGAAAATTCAAATGTGTCAAAAATTGAATATGAGGTTTCTGGGTTTCCAGCGACAATTAAAAAAATTGAGCAAAACGAAACCTTGTCTACCACAGTTTACGATTACAATCGAATGAATTTTGATGTGAAGCGTGATGAATTTACATATAAAGATGTATCTGACGTTAAAGGGTCTGAATTATTTTTATCACTAGGTTCTGGAAGTTATAGCGGCATCGAAATAGGATACTTTCCTTCTATAAGCGACGGTATATGGTATTATGGTTCAGTTGAGAGTTATATTATCGAGGAGGGAAAAACATTGGATATCACAGTTAATTATAATGATGTTACTGAATCACCTATTGATGAGCTTTTCAGTATGACTTCATTTAGTTTGGGTGCTGGATATAGAGCAGATCTTAATAAAAGAATATCTTCGAATATATTCGGTGGTTTAAACTACAGCATGCTTAGTTTAGAAAATACATATGAATCAGCTAATAACCCGACAGGCACATACCGCTTAGATGGAGTTAACACTTTAGGCTTAAGAGCTGGTATAGGTGTGGACTACGCTGTGTTCAGAAATATCCTAGTTTTTGGGAAAGGGTTTTCTAATATAAACCTAGTAAACATGTCATTAGATGAGATTACAGATGGTAATGATGTTACAAGTGAATTTGATCTTTCTGAATTATCAAGATTAAATTTTGCTGTAGGGTTGAAAATGCGATTCTAAGACTCATAGCTTAGCGGTATTTCACCTTCAGTGATCATCTGAAAGAGAATAATTAAGACAAAAGCCTTTCGCTAATTGCGGAAGGCTTTTTGTTTTATCTTAAAGATAAGAATATTAATATTTGATTATTATTCCGCTCTACTCAATGTAATTTATCGAACTGATAAATCTGATTAGTCTAAATTTTTAGACTAAAGGTTAGATAAGAGTCTATTAGCAATGGAGAATTATTGGAATGTCTCTATTATTTACAAAGAGTTAAATGATGTGTCTTACGATTTTAATTCTGAATTACAAACGACTGTCAATAATAGCATTGTAGAGGGACATTCAAGTTAATTAAAATGTTGGTGTCTTCACAGCACTCACTAATCAAAAAAAGGTGTGTCGTATGATTTTTGGGGACAATACGACTCATATTTGCATGAAGCCAATAAGCCCTATCGATATTCTTATAATAAACGTAAATTTGTAGAATAGAGAACAATAAATAGCCATTTGTAAATGTGCCGCTCACATATACAAGTGTTGTGAATTATAACTTAATATGAACTCAGATCAAAAGAAATCTTTAAGAAGCAAATTATTCCGTCATCTTGACGGTATTGTTATTTCACCTACTGCCTACGCCTTGAAAAAACATGGTATAACAGATTACTTACTACAAAATAAGAAAGTAGAGCTGAAAGAATTGACTACAAAATTCAAGGCCAACGAAGGTTATTTGAACATTGCTTTAAGAGGACTCTGTTCTCAAGGGTGGCTTATTCAGCATGTTGATAATCAAAATAATGCAATTGGTTATGAAACCAATGAAGAATCAGAAATAGCGTTCAATTATTTTTATCTCTTTGAGGATGTCACAGACTTACTTCAAATGTCCGAAGATTACCATCCTAGAAAATTTGAAATCGAACCCTTTCTGAAACTGGAGAGTATTTACAAAAAACACAAAAATAACTATGGTATTAAATTATCTAACGAGAAGACTCGGAGAAATATTGAGGAACAAATTTTAACACATATTGAAGGTGTAATTGTAGGTCCAACGCTCGTAAATCTAGGCATAACAGGTATGTTTCACAAATATTTTATGGAGTCGAGATTCAGACCAGAAGAATTTCATGAAAATCATCAAGAATTTGATAAACTGCTCAAAATATTAACTGAACTTGGATGGTTTGACGAAAAAAATGGTGCTTATGTGTTCACAGATATTGGATTATTTTTTGCAAAAAGGGCAAGCGCATATGGTGTTACAGTTTCTTACATTCCTACGCTTAGAAAATTGGACAATCTGATTTTTGGAGATCCACTAATCCTCAAAAATTTGGCAACAGGATCTGAGGAAATACATGTTGATAGAGAAATGAATATCTGGGGAAGTGGGGGAGCTCATAGTGCATACTTTAAAGTAGTAGATGAAATCATCATTGATCTTTTCAATAAACCAATCGAGGAACAACCTAAAGGGATACTTGATATGGGTTGTGGTAACGGTGCATTTCTTCAGCATTTGTTTTCAGTTATTGAAAGTCAAACACATCGAGGTACTATTTTAGATGAATACCCTTTGAAAATAATAGGTGTAGACTATAATGAGGCTGCATTAAAAGTTTCTAAAGCGAATCTGATTCAAGCGGATATATGGGCGAAAATTATCTGGGGGGATATTGGAAATCCTGCTCTTTTGGCTGACGATCTGAAAGAAAATTACGATATCAAGTTAGAAGAATTACTCAACGTAAGAACCTTTTTGGATCATAATAGAATTTGGAAAGATCCTCAGACCAATTCATCAAGAGTAAGTTCATCTACTGGTGCATATGCCTACCAAGGCAAAAGAATCAACAATAATAGGGTCGCGGAATCATTGAAGGAACACATTGGGAAATGGACTCCTTATGTAGAGAAGTTTGGATTGTTACTGATTGAACTACACACTGTGAAGCCAGACTTAGTTGCACAAAATATGGGAAAAACAGCCGCTACTGCATATGACTTGACACATGGATATTCAGATCAGTATATACTTGAAATAGACGAGTTCCTGGATATAATTAAGGAAGCAGGTTTAATTCCGGATATGAACAAGTTTAGAAAATTTCCGAATTCCGATTTTGCTACTGTATCTATTAGTTTATTAAAATCCAACAATGCATAACGATAGATATAAGCTCTAATGCTCTCTGAGTTAGTGCTAAGAATTTGTTTTATTATAATCCCAACACTTTCATAAGCTCACCTTTCATACTTACGGATACTTCTACTTCATTACCATTGCTCAATACTACACTGCCTCCTCTGCCTTTTTTATACGCAGATATGTGGTCCGTATTGATGATATGAGACTTGTGTATCCTTACGAAGTTGGTGTTTTCTTGTAGGTTTTCGAAGTACTTTAAAATCTTGCTCACGGTTTTCTTTTCGCCACTTTTTAGGTAGAGATCAGAGTAGTTGCCACTTCCCGAAATCCTAATTATATCATCTGCATGTACTATCTCAAAACCCTGTTGGTTTGGAAGCACTATACGTTGTATGCCATCATTGCCTAGGTTTAGTTTGAGTACTTTTTTTAGCTGGGCCAGGTTATCATCTTCTTGTACTGCTCTTACTTTCTCTACGGCTGCTACTAGCTCGTCTATACTTATAGGTTTTAGTATATAGTATGCTGCACTGTAGTTGAGTGCTTTTATAGCATAGTCGCTGTATGCTGTTATAAATATGGTTTGGTAGTCGACATCCTCTGTCTGCTCTAGTACGTCAAACGCATTGCCAAAAGGCATTTCCACATCTAAGAATACGAGGTCTGGCGTGTGCGTATTTATTAACTTTATAGCTTCTCTAGCATCTTTGGCTCTGGCCACTATCTCTATATTTTGGCAGTACTTAGTTACATAGTTTTCTATGATATCTCTACTAGACTTTTCGTCGTCGGCTATGATTACACGTAGTGTTTTAGGCATATACTTTGGTGTGTAGTGGCATTTCTATTTCTACTTTGGTACCCTGTGCTATTTCGTCTTTTTCTAAATCGGTGATTACCACTGAGAAGTTTTCTCCATGCAGTTTATTCAGTAGACGGATACGTTCTTTGGTATTGGCTATGCCGGTACTTTTATAGTCTTGCTGATGTGCAGTTTTTAGTTTCTGCGACTTGGTTCTGCCGATACCATTGTCTTCTATGGTGGCTATCAGTTTGCTACCTTTTAGAGCGATATGTAGTAATAGAAATCCAATTGTTTCTCTATATCTAAGCCCGTGCCATACTGCATTTTCTAAATAAGGTTGTATGAGCATAGGCGGCACTTCGATTTCTCCAGAATTAAGATCTTGGTCTATTACTATTTCGTAATCAAATTTATCTTCGAACCGTGAATGCTCTAGTGACATATAGATCTCTAGAGACTTTATTTCGTCTGCCAGTGTTATAGTCGGGTTGTTAGAATTGTTGAGCACGGTACGAATTAGTTTAGAAAAATCTGAAATATATCGATTTGCTTTTCTCTCTTCATTATTACTAATAAAACCATTTACAGAATTCAGCGAATTGAAGATGAAATGTGGGTTCATCTGACTGCGAAGAGATGCCAATTGAATAATGGTATTGGCTCGCTGCTTCTGACGAATGTTCTTTACTAAAAAGTAAGTGAGTATTAAAAATGCAGAGATACCAAAGATCAAACCTAGTATAGTATTGCGTTGTGAGCGTATTGCTTGCTCTTTTTCTATCTGCTTTAGTAGTAGTTCTTTTATGCGAGACTCCTGTATATCGTACTTATTATTCAGAATCTCATTTTGCAATTTCCCTGCTATGTCAGATTCCTTTATGGAATCTACCAAACCTATATACTCTTTATACTTCTCTAGTGCTTTTTTGTATTCACCAGATCTTTCGTATGCTTCAGACAGGCTTTCTACTGCTTTTATATGGTCTATTTTCTTAGGTTGATCTTTAGTGAGGGCTTCACTCCGTTGGAAGTAGGGCACAGCTTTATTAGCGTCAGTATACATAAAAGAGCGACCCAGGTTATAGTTAGCCGTGTTTTCCAAAGCCAGGTTATTTGTAATGATAGCTGTGTCCAATGCTAACTTTTGTGTGTTAAAATTTTGAGCTGTCAGATTATTCTTGTCGTACACACTCCAAGCATAGCTTAGTGACGTAGAGGCGATACTATCATTAGGGGCATTATTAGATAGTTTTAGTGCTAGGTTAATATTGTCTACTCCTTTCTGCGTTTTATTATCTGCTATGTACAAGTTGCCCAGCTCTAAGTATATATCTATTTTTTGCTTGGGATCTAGCTTTCTGTTATACTTTAGCTCGTTTTCTAAATCGTTTATTGCTTCTTTGGTTTTGCCTTCTTCACCCTTTATCTTAGAGTTTTTCAGTCTGTAGTCCGTTTTCCTAGAAGAGGAATTTGACGATTTCTCTACCTTTTCATAGTAGCTACTAGCTATATCTTTCTTGTTTAGCTTATTGTAGCTTTCTGCTAGGTATTTTAGTGTGTACTCCTCATTTCTTGGGTCCGTTATCACCTGATGTATTTCTTGTGCTTTGGCAAAGTACGTTATAGCCTTGCTATAGTCTCCAGCGTTATAATACAGTGTGCCTAGTGTGTTATATGCTTGAGCTTCAGATTTTTTATCCTTCTTACTTAGACTTTGCTCCAGTGCTTCGCTTGCTAGCTTATATGCATTTGTAGGATTCTCTATAACTTCCTTATTTGCTTGGTTTATGATAGAAACGGCAGTAGGGGCAGTAGGAGCAGTAGTGCTTTGTTTAGTCTGAGCATGAGCTACGGAACAAGCCGCTAGTGCAGCTAGAGTATACGTGTATATGTACTTATTAAGTCTCAATCGTATACGAATATACTACTTCATACATCTCCAAGTCCCTCAAAATAGCAATGTATAGCCATGTATTTGCAGGTTTGTTTAGATATGGAACACGTTCACACATTCACTAGGCAGATTCACATAGTTTTGCCATTTGGCAGTTTCTCTGCGAGCAACTTTGTAAGCAAATAAAGAGAGAAAATGAAAAAGATAATTATGTCAAGTCTACTGTGTATAGCCGCTTTTGCTGCAGTAGCACAATTGAAAATGGGTAACTGGGCGTATAGCTCTGCTGCTCCTATAGTGCTGCGTGCAGATAATATTAATGTGCCTGTAAACTATACCGAAAATAATGTAATCACCATCAAGGGAATGTTCAACGCTACCCCAGATTCGTATGTGGCCATCTTCAGTTTATCCCAAGAGGGAATAGACGAGACGGTAGCCAATGATTTAATAAATCAGAAAATAGAGGCAGTGCGTACAGGACTTAAAGGCGTAAGTAGCAAGCTCAATTTGCACGTAGATATTATCTCTTTTGTGCCTATCTACGATCAAGTATTAGAGAAAAAAGTCTTTAGTAAAAACACATTTACTGAGAAACCAGTGGGTTTTGAGTTAAAGAAAAACATCATTATAGAATATGATAACCTAGAGCAACTAGATAAGATTTTTTCGCTGTGTACTGCAAATGGCATCTACGACTATATACGCAGCGATGCGGTGGTTACCGATATGAGTGCTATCAAAGCGGAGCTTCGCCAAAGTGCAGATAGTATGGTCATGCTACAGCTCAATAGATACGCTAAGTTACGAGATATAGATCTAAAAGACTATAACAGAACATTAGCTGAAGGTTTTAATGTTGTATACCCAGGAGAGAAATATGCTAGCTATACTGCATTCTCTTGCACCTCTTATTTTACTCAAAAATTTAATTTGAATAATGATGCTAGTAAAAAAGTCACAAGGCATTACTTACCTGTCATAGATAAAGAATTTGATTTTGTAGTAAATCCTACTGTCACAGAACCCGCTATACAGGTGATGTATCAGATTCATTTAGCTATTATAAAAAAGCCTGAGCCTAAGCCCATACAAGTGAAAAGTGACAAGCCAGAAAAGGTATTTTTCTTGATAAGTCCAGATGGGAATATTAAAAACCTAAATCTTTAAAAACAACATAAAATCATGAAAAGAAAAGTATTGCAAATCACCGTTTTGTGCCTCCTATTCGTAGGGTGCACCCAGGCTCAATCTCCTCACACATCCGTGCCACCGCTCCAAGCATCTATACTGAATGCACCCCCACAAGTAAGTGAAGTAGAAAAGCAAGAATATGAACTGGTATTCTGCTTAGATGCTACAGGCAGTATGAATGGGCTCATAGCTACCGCAAAAGAAAAAATATGGGATATCGTCTCTGGCATATCACAAGCTCAAGATGTAAGCAAGGTAAAACTAGGCTTGGTCTTTTATAGAGATAAGGGAGATGCATTTGTGACTAAGACCTATCCGCTTACAGATAATATAGATAGCCTCTACAGCCAACTACTGGCGATACAAGCCCAAGGTGGTGGCGATGAGCCAGAGAGCGTAAATAAGTCGCTAGATGAAGCAGTGAACAAGATGCCATGGAGTCAAAACACGCAGACTTTTAGAACCATATTTTTGGTAGGAGACTGCCCGCCGCATATGAACTATAACGAAGTGAAGTATCCTGAGTCGTGTGCGGAAGCTAATAAGAAAAATGTCGTAATCAATACAATAAAACTTGGGAGCTCTTGTGGCAGTGCCATACCGCATTTTAAGAAAATAGCTACACTAACCAACGGTACGTATCAGCAACTAGGTCAAAATGCTGCAGATGTGGTATATAATACGCCGTATGATGACAGTATAATCTACTACTCTAGATACATAGATGAGTCTAAGATCTACTATGGAAATACCGCTCAAAAAGAAGTGATGAACTCCAAAAAAGAAATGTCGCTTAATCTATATGACAAAAGTTCTTCGTCTGCTACATCATCTAGAGCTAGCTATAACTGGACTTCTGCTGGTAAAAGTAATTGGTTTGGGAGTAATGAGTTACTGCAAGATATAATAGATGGAAAGGTAAGTCTAGACACACTACCTAAAGAACAATTGCCAAAGGAGCTACAAGAGAAAACCAAGGAAGAACAGAAAAGTATTGTGCTCATAAAACAACAAGAAAGAGTGTACAATATGAATAGACTCGATGTGCTGGTAAAGCAAAAGGACGTATACATACGCACAGAAAAAGCAAATAACAGCGGGGAAGAATCCTTCAGTGATAAAGTGATAGAAACTATGAAAGTGCAAGCAAAAAGAAAATAAAGAATATGAAAAAGTATCTAATAATGACCTTAGTCGTAGCTCAAGGAACGACGTCTATGGCACAACTAAATAAGGAAAACCTGAACCTCTCTTTCTACAGAGATAACGAGGTGAACCTCACTAGCTACTCATACACATCATCACCTACTATGGCGGTGCAAGTGGCTTATGACTCTATAGTAAAACTAATGGATCTGTGGGAGTATAAGAATATGAGAATCTACCCGATAGTAGGCAATGAGGTGTATAGTGAAGAAAGTAAAGTAAAAAACAACTATGTGAGCTTAAAGGAAGCCTTAGAAAAACAAACTATAGAAGTACGAGAGCTGAGTACTGGTGGCACCGTAAATACACTGAAACTATCCAACCTAGGCAAAGACACTATCTATATAATGGCGGGAGAAGTGGTGCTAGGAGGGAAGCAAGACAGAGCCATAGGCCAAGAGCTAATCTTACCTCCGGGAGCCAAGGATGTGCAAGTAAAAGTATTTTGTGTAGAGCATCATAGATGGACCCAAGGCAGTGACGGAACTAAATTTAACGGGTACTACGGCATAGCTGGAAACCAAGTGCGAAAGAAAGTAGTGGTAGATAAAAACCAAAGTCAAGTATGGGCTAAGGTAGACGAGGCTCACGGCAAGGCTGGGGTGAGTTCTTCTACTTCGTCTTTTAAAGACATTAAAAAATCCGAGGATTATATGAGAACTATGGGTGACTACAAGGAGTATTACCTGCCTAAGCTCAAAGCGGTAGAAAATCTTCTTGGTTTTGTAATAGTATCTGGAGATAAAATATTGGGTCTTGAGGCTTTTGCTACTGAGCACCTAATGAAGCAGCAACTAGATAAATTGCTTGAGAGTTATGTTACTGAAGCTATGCAAGAAGGGGCCAAGGTTACCGTAACTACTGAGCAAGTAGATGCTTATATGAAACAGGTACTAGACGAGACTAAGCAAGAGGAAATTGTAGAAAAAGGAGGTTCTGAGCTAAAACTGAATAATAAGAAATTGCATATCTCTGTGTTGGAGAATTAGGTAGTATAGGATTGTTTTTTTTGTTATTAAGATGGAGAAAGTCTTGAACTTAAAGAGGTGATTTTCATAAGCTTGTTTGCCGGACTCTACCAGAGCGGAATTTTAATTCTCTATTCCGCTTTTTTGTTTCAGCATTTCTCCCATTCACACCTTGGACACAATCGAAAACTACGTATTAAGTAGCATATCAAAAAAAGGATAGTCGACCACTCAACTATCCTTTCTTTAATTTTGCTTATCGTATACTAATATTCCGCCCTAGCTAATAATCTTAATCTCCCATCAAACGATGACTGAAAATCTAATTAGCTAAAGCTATTCGTCTTAGAAGCGTATTTTCACCCCTACTGCAAAATTCAACCTTGACAATTCAGAAAGATCAAATTCACTTTTAACATCATTACCATTTATAATCTCATCGGATGACATGTTTAAAAGGTTTATATTAGAAAATCCTTTCCCAAAAACTAGGATATTTCTGAACAAAGCATAGTCCACACCTATACCCGCTCTCAAGCCTAAAGTATTAACTCCGTTTAAACGGTATGTCCCTGTTGGATTATTAGGAAGTTCAAGAGTGTTTTCTAAAATTAGCATACTGTAGTTTAGACCACCGAATATATTAGAAGACATTCTTTTATTTAGATCTGCTCGATATCCAGCACCTAAACTAAATGAAGTCATACTGTAATCTTGATTTTTTGAAGGTATATTAACATCAGGATCAAAATTAACTTCAATATCCAATGTGTTCAACTCCTCAATAGTATAACTCTCAACTGAACCATAATACCATATACCGTCGCTTATAGAAGGAAAGTATCCTATTTCGATGCCGCTATAACTTCCAGAACCTAGTGATAAAA
>Ga0307994_1001129_pt1 | contig 16648 bp, 15 predicted proteins | sample EllFjometagen261_FD_203171 | JGI IMG/M metagenome (GOLD analysis project Ga0307994, IMG submission 203171) | Marine microbial communities from Ellis Fjord, Antarctic Ocean - #261 | ecosystem: Environmental > Aquatic > Marine > Unclassified | place: Southern Ocean | collected 2014-11-02 | reverse complement strand
GAGGCACACCAACATGCGACTCATCCATCACCAATAGAGCATCGTCAGGCAAGTAATCATACAAGGTCGGTGGCGCTTCACCCGGTCCCCGCCCCGACAGATAGCGAGAATAGTTTTCGATACCATTGCAGTAACCGAGCTCTTTTATCATCTCTAAATCGTAGCGTGTTCGCTGCTCGAGTCTCTGCGCCTCAACAAGCTTGTTGTTGTCTTTCAATTGCTTGAGACGAAGGTTTAGCTCGTCTCTGATGTTTTCTATCGCTTTCTCCATGGTCTCACGCGGCGTCACATAATGTGATTTCGGGAAAACTGTGACCCGAGGCACCTTGCGTCGCACTTCACCCGTTAGAGGGTCGAAGATCGATAATTCTTCGATTTCATCATCAAACAGCTCAACTCGAATTGCATCCTTATCAGATTCTGCCGGAAAGATATCGATCACATCACCGCGCACGCGATAAGTCGCACGGCGCAACTCCATCTCATTACGGGTGTATTGAAGTTCCGCCAGACGACGAAGAATAAATCGTTGGTCAACCTTATCGCCACGGTCTAGATGCATGACCATCTTTAGATACGCGCCAGGATCACCGAGACCGTAAATAGAAGAAACAGAAGCGACGACAATCGCGTCGCTTCGTTGCAGCAACGCCTTGGTTGCCGAAAGACGCATCTGTTCAATATGTTCATTAATCGCTGAGTCTTTCTCTATATAGGTATCAGACGCTGGCACGTAAGCCTCGGGCTGATAGTAATCGTAGTAAGACACAAAATATTCAACCGAGTTGTGCGGAAAAAATTCTTTGAATTCGCCGTACAACTGCGCCGCTAGGGTTTTGTTTGGCGCCATAATCAACGTCGGACGCTGAATCTTCTCGATCACATTGGCAATCGAGTAAGTTTTTCCTGAGCCCGTGACCCCAAGCAACGTCTGTGATGCCAGCCCAGCTTCGATACCCTCGACCATCTTAGTAATGGCCGCCGGTTGATCGCCGGCAGGCTGATACTCCGATACAACTTTGAACAGTGGTGAATCCATATTCCGAACATCTTGATTTGAAGCCGAATGATACAGCAACAACGCGTTCCAAGAGAGTAGTAGAGCGCTGATTACTGACAACGCACGATTGATTGAATTTATTCAACAGAGTGTTGACCGAATCTGTCCACGTCTATACAATTCGCGCTCCAATGTTCCCTGATAGCTCAGTTGGTAGAGCAAATGACTGTTAATCATTGGGTCCCTGGTTCGAGCCCAGGTCAGGGAGCCAAATTCGCTTTTAGGATTTGCCTAGACCCATGAAAATTCTCTTAACTGGCTGCGATGGCCAGGTCGGTTGGGAAGTCTGCCGTAAGGCACCGCAATTCAACTTTTCTGTTATTCCTACAGACATCCGAAATCTCGACATTACGGATCTCGGTGCAGTGCGCGCGCTCCAAGAAAAAGAGCGGGCTGACATCATCATAAACTCGGCAGCCTACACCGCAGTAGACAAAGCCGAATCGGACCAAGAGCTAGCCCACAAGGTCAATGCCATAGGCGCTCAGAATCTCGCTATTGTCGCTGCAGAATCCGATGTTCCCATTCTGCATATCTCTACGGACTATATTTTCGACGGGAAATCAACCGCACCCTACTCAGATGATTCAACACCTGCGCCTCAAAGCGTCTACGGCAAAACAAAATTAGCCGGCGAGCAATTAGTCGCTGAAGCAAATTCAAAATTTGTAACCCTTAGAACCAGCTGGGTTTTTGGCATCGAAGGAAACAACTTCGTCAAAACAATGCTTCGAATTGGCAACGACAACGATGAAATTTCTGTGGTTGCAGATCAATTCGGTAGCCCAACATTTGCGGGACACATTGCGCGTGCACTGCTACTGCTGACAGAACAATACAAAAATGAAGGTACTCTGGCTTGGGGCAACTACAACTTCTGCGATTCTGGCATAACGACTTGGCATGGCTTTGCGTCAAAAATTATGGAACAAGGTTTAGCAAGACAACAACTTGAATCCTTACCAATCGTTAGACCTATCAGAACGCAGGAATACCCAACACCCGCCGTTAGACCCAATTACTCGATGATGGATTGTAGTAAGTTCGAGAAATGCTTTCCCAAAATAGGTATTCAAAGCTGGGAGGCTGGCCTCATTGAGATGCTTGATGCGTTAAAAACTGAAGGTACATCATGAAAATTATTGTCACCGGTGGTGCCGGCTTTATCGGCTCCGCGGTCATTCGAGAGATCATCACGAACTCTCAAGACGACGTTCTGAATATCGACGCCCTTACCTACGCAGGTAATCTTGAAAACCTCGAAAAGGTTTCGAACAACGAACGTTACCAGTTTGAACAGATTGATATTTGCAATCTCGAACTCATCAAAGAATCAATCAACCGATTTCAGCCTGATATTATTATGCACTTGGCAGCAGAATCCCATGTTGATCGATCCATAGAGAATCCCGGCGCCTTTATTCAAACCAATGTGATTGGCACCTACAATTTATTAGCGGCCGCTTTGGATTACTACACACAACTGCCAGAACAAAAGAAATCAGCATTCACATTCCATCACATCTCAACCGATGAGGTTTACGGAAGTCTAGGCAGTGAAGGTTTATTCACTGAAGACACACCCTATGATCCTAACTCGCCCTACTCCGCCAGCAAGGCATCGTCAGACCACTTAGTGCGCGCTTGGCATACGACTTTTGGCTTACCTACGATCGTCACCAATTGCTCCAACAACTACGGACCGCATCATTTCCCTGAAAAACTTGTCCCTTTAATGATTCTCAATGCCTTAGAAGGCAAACCCTTGCCTATTTATGGCGATGGCTTGCAAATTCGAGACTGGCTCTATGTAGAAGATCACGCAAGAGCGTTATTAGTTGCAGCAAAAAACGGCATCGCGGGGCAGACATACAATATTGGTGGCCACAATGAAATTACTAACATTGACGTCGTAAAACAAATCTGCTCTATTCTAGATGCTAAGATTCAGAACAAACCCAACGGCATTAACGGTTTTGCAGATCTCATTAGCTTTGTTCAAGACCGGCCAGGCCATGACGTTAGATATGCCATCGACGCAACAAAAATTCAAGAAGAACTCAATTGGCAGCCTGTAGAGACCTTTGAATCGGGTATCCAAAAAACAGTCAGTTGGTATTTAGACAATCAACAATGGTGTCAAAATGTACAATCCGGCAACTACCAACGCGAGCGACTAGGGGTTATTAAATGAAAGGCATCATACTAGCAGGCGGCTCAGGCACTCGCCTACATCCTGCCACACTCGCGATTTCAAAACAGCTGTTGCCCATCTATGATAAGCCGATGGTTTACTATCCTTTATCAACATTAATGCTAGCCGGCATTAATGAGATACTCATTATTTCAACACCATTAGACACTAGTCGATACGAGCTTCTCTTGGGAACCGGTGAACAGTGGGGACTAAAGCTATCGTATCAAGCCCAAGAAGAACCTTTGGGTCTAGCGCATGCTTTTATTCTTGGTGAGAAATTCGTAGATGGCGACGAGTGCGCGTTGATCCTAGGTGATAATATTTTCTTCGGTCAGAACTTCACCAGCATCCTTAAGAACTCCGTCGAATCTAAGGCAGGCGCCACGGTCTTTGCCTATCCCGTTAAAGACCCTGAAAGATTCGGTGTTGTTGAGTTTGATGAAAATAAAAAAGCGATCAGTATTGAAGAAAAGCCAGTAAAACCAAAATCACGATACGCTGTTACGGGTCTATATTTTTATGACAACACTGTCACAGAAAAAGCAAAAGCCGTGAAACCTTCGCCCCGTGGTGAACTCGAAATTACCGATCTCAATCGAATGTATCTAGATGAAGGATGCATGTCTGTTGAGATACTAAGCCGAGGTATGGCATGGCTCGACACGGGCACTTACGACTCTTTACTCGAAGCGGGACAATTTGTCCAAACACTTGAGCACCGGCAGAGTCTAAAAATTGCTTGTCCAGAGGAAATTTCTTGGCGGCAAGGTTGGATCAACGATGATCAACTCGAAGTCCTTGCCGCTCCTCTTTGTAAGAGTGGTTACGGTGAATACTTACTTGATCTACTGGAAATTGGTGATCGAAGCTTATGAAAGTCACTGAAACAGATTTACAAGGCGCAGTGATCATTGAGCCTGATGTCTTCGGCGATAAACGAGGCTTCTTCAAAGAAACTTACCACCAAGATCGCTATAGAATTGAAGCAGGCATCGAAGAAAGCTTTGTACAAGACAACTACTCACGCTCTACAGCTGGAGTTTTACGTGGCCTGCACTTTCAGAAAACCAAACCGCAAGGAAAGTTAGTCTCCGTATCGCAAGGAGCTGTGTTTGACGTCGCTGTTGACATCGACCCAGACTCGGCAACTTTCAAACAATGGGTTGGTGTTCACCTATCAGGGGAGAATCATATCCAGTTTTATGTACCACCTGGTTATGCCCATGGTTTCTTGGTGCTCTCCGAAGTAGCTGATTTCCAGTATAAATGTACAGAACTTTATAATCCTGGTGACGAAGGTGGTATTCATTGGGATGACAAAGAAATCGCCATACAATGGCCTACCAGCGACCAATTATTAGTTTCACAGAAGGACGCCGCGCTTCCAACATTAAGCGACTATCTGGAGAACTAGTGAACCTAAAAAGATTCATTACGATCGTCGACCTTCAAGCTAGAGCAGAATTGAAAGCAGAGGCCTCAAAGTTGAGCCTTAGCTATCTCTGGTGGGTGCTTGAACCATTACTATTTGTCGCCGTTTTCTATGTCGTTTTTTCTTTTTTGCTCGACAGAGGTACTGAAAATTTCGTATTTTTCCTCATGTGTGGAAAAGTGCCTTTCTTATGGTTTTCAAAGACGGTAACGCAGGCTTCTAGCAGCATTTTAGCAAACAAAGGATTAATCGCCTCCACCCAGATTGATAAGGTCATTTTCCCGTATATTGCCATTCAAGAAGTCGTATATAAACAATGGGTCGTCTTCCTTGTGCTCTTCGTCATGGCGCTCTTTCTGGGCACGACGATTACAACACATTGGCTTTGGCTAATACCTTTGATATTCGTCACCTACTTAATGATTGTTGCTATTTCACTGATTGGTGCGGCAATCACGACATTTATACAAGATTTTAGAATCATTATTAGCATGGGCATGTTATTTCTCATGTTTGCCTCCGGCATTTTCTGGGATATCAACGATATACAAGACGCATACTGGCGAGACATGATGCTGATGATTAACCCACTCGCTTTCTTAATCGATGCTTACCGCAAAATCCTCATGTATAACGAGCCTCTTAACCTTTACCATCTCAGCTATATTGGGGCAGCTTCCGTCGCTACAATCACCGGCTTACACATTTTCTTTAAGCGAGCCAACACAAAGCTCACACAATACGTATTACAGAGTTGACCATGACGAGCATTCTTTCTCTCAGCGACGTCGGTTTTGAGTACAGAACCAGAAAGGGATTATTCGAAACCTTTCGACACAAAGCCTTAGACTCGATTAACCTAGATATTATTGAAGGTGAAACACTCGGTATTTTAGGCAGGAATGGCAGCGGCAAAAGCACCTTGTTACTGATTCTAGCAGGCCTTATTGAGCCCACGCAGGGTTCAATACAACTCAACAAACCAAATTTGACCCGCTCAATGCTATCGTTAGGCCTTGGCTTTAAACCCGACCTCTCCGGCATTGACAACACCATCATTAGCCTTGTATTACAGGGTAGAAGCAAAAAAGAAGCTGAAGCGTTACTGCCAGAAATCGAAGCTTTTTCTGAACTTGGCGAATTCTTTTATCAACCAGTGAAAACCTATTCAGCGGGTATGAAAGCGCGTCTAGGCTTTGCAACAGGCACCTGTTCCGAGGTGGATCTTTTTCTAATAGACGAAGTCTTAAGTGTAGGAGATATTCAATTTCGAGAGAAAGCAGAACAATCTATGCTAAATCGAATTAACGGAAAACAGACTGTCGTTTTTGTCTCCCAGTCACCGACTCAGGTGAGTACACTATGTGATAGAGCCATGTGGATTCATGAAGGAAATGTTGCGGCGGTTGGTGACCCTCAGGAAATCGCGGCCGAGTACATTAACGTCGTGGGACATCGAAAAGGCGGTAGATATCACTAAATGAATGATGATGTTTGTCAGCTTTCATGTGATATTCAAATGGTTAATCTTACACACTGTCAATTGAGCAACGCGCAGAACTTCACGCCCGTTGCATTTCAACCGTCAGGCAGCTGGCACTAAATGTCCATATCATCGTATAGTTTGTATTCACAACCTCAGGTCCAAAAAGACAAACGAGGACTGAATATATGCATTCGGCTTCCTCTTCAGCCAGCAGGCCCGCGTGGGTCAGAGTGTAAACCAGCTCATTTGGCATGGCAGTGAGCTCTTGCCATAACTCACATATAAGTCGGATTTCTTGGATTACTGCGGGTGACCCCAGCATTCTTCGCTAGTTTAGAAGAGGCAGATCAATCAAGAGTATTCGATTCTTTACTGCAGCAGCTAAATGATTCGTCATCGGCCCATACCCTGCACGTTTAACACACGCGCACAATCCCATAGTAGGGAAAACTTAAAGCTGCTTCAAACTGAAATTAAAGGAGAGATCTTCCAAAACAAAATCACCTTCTGAGCAGCCACCGACAAATAGAGGTCAACCCTCCAAGACTTGAGATATCGCTGAAATCGGAACGCCGGAAGCGCGACTCACATTTTGCACGTTCAAGATTGATACATATTCAGAGCCAATGTTTGAGAGATGAATCAGCAGTGCGAGTTTGTGCGTCGCAATCTCACTATTTTGGTCGTCGCAATCAACTTTGACTATCTTGCGAGACGGTTTGATATGCACATAAATACCGGCAAAATGACCCAACAAACAAAGTTTACTCGCACCAGGGAAATGTTCAAAAGACGGGACTTTGAACTCTTGTTGATCTAAACAAAGCTGTTGAAATTGCGCAATATCAATCACGCCAGCTGTGAATAAACCTGTTTTTTCTGGGAAAGAGCTAGTGTTTCCTGTCGCATTACTGAGCTCAAGAGCCGAATTAATAAGTTTAACGTCTTTTGGAACCCAACCGGCTGGTTGCCCTGGTGATACATACTCTATTGCAGATGTACCGACAGCAAAGTTAGTCAGCAACATGCCTTTTATGATCTGAGACAGCCAACTCGGGGCGTATTCGACATCTGGGTCTACCAACCACAAAAATTCTGATGAGTCCGTCATAAAATCATCTAAATGATCCAATACTACAGCCGCATCAGGTAGCGGGTAAAACCTCACTGGAATCTGATTGTCAGCCAGTAATCCTGCTAGCTGAGTACTGACAGAGTCATCACCAATGATCACCAACTCTGAGACCCAATATTGTTGATCAAGCACCTGTTTTATCCGTCTTTCGTCAAGTACATTGCCTGCTTGAATAACGGCAGTAACCTTCCTTAGAATTTTCGACGTTTGCTGTATCAAATTGAACTTGAATTCGGCCGCCGTTTCCGAGACCTCAAGTAACTCAACCCCAGCATCACTAAACAGCGAAATTGCCCACGCCGGTAAATTGCCCGTAAAGACGAATGAAGATGCGCCCAATGAAAGCTGCCTATCTACTCGGGCTACACAGAGGCGCGCCGAATCTGAACCCTTCACTCCGATTTCGAAAGCTTTTATATTGATGCCAACATTGTTCGCTTCTCGAATAAAATTCTGACTGATCGCATCAATTTTCTGGCAAACCAATACGACAAAGCTATCCTGCTGCGTTAATGACCGCAGCAGAAGCTGGGTACGGCTGCCAATATCTTCACTCAAGTTTCTAACGAAACTGAAATTATGTATGTCCTGGGCTTTGTTGTTAATATACTTTCGAACTTCGCTAAGAGGCGCCTTATCAAGATTCAAGACCCTTGATTCCAATGCATTTGAAGACGTCTCTTCACCAACCAAGCTGACGCAATAGACCTCTCCATATCCATTTTCAAGCATCCATGTACATAACTCGTCTATCAGTTCGTACTCGCCATCAAACACAACGACACAGCGTCCATTGACTTTCAAGTATCTCGCATCATCAAAGTGACTGCTGAGGTACTCAAAAAACTCTATTCTTGCATTAAGCTTATTTATGACACCTTGTTTGATCGAGCCATCATTTATTGAAGCACAGTAAACTTTTGCGCTATCAGCATTTGTCTTGTGAAAATCTATGGCGCCTTTGTAATCAGCTGACATCTCGTTCATGTCAATGCTGAAGCAGAAACCTGAAAAATATTCTGATATGCCCTGATCGAGAAACACGCGGTAGGATCCTGGGTTTCTGTTCAGCCAATCCTCGCTCTGTCCTACGATTAACAGTGTAAGCGCCGAATTAGCTTCCCGCAGGAGTATTTCACTATTTTGGCATGCCTCTTCGCCCTTTTTGCCCTCTGTGTGAATCTTTAGTTGCTTAGCTAGCTTGGTCGCAAGCTGAGGCTCGTTTTCGATGTCAACAAGCGGGGCCAGTCTCTTTCTCAGCGCGATAACCTTACGTGCAAAATATCGAATCGGTGCGCCTAGACGATATGAAAAGCTGCTCTGTAGCCATAATAATTCTTGTTTTAGCTCGGCATTTTGTTCCTGAAGAGATATTGTTGGCACAGCCATCTCGTCAAGCCGTTGCCGTTGCCGTTGCTCGACAAGGGTTTGTTCCAGATAGCGTAGCCTTCCAGTTAGAGCAGCATCATTTGCTGTCGTCTTCCGGAAGAATTTAAACTTCTTAGCTGCGATTTTCTGTTTTAAGGTGAGTACAGACAAATTAAATTCTATTCTTTATCGATGAAGCTAACATATACTACCACCTCTCAGTTCAAGTAGTTCGCCGAATGCTAACTCTATCGTCTCATTTCAGCAAAGCAAAGAAATTTGATTTGCGCGAAAAGATAATCCCAATAAATCAACTTCAAGAAACTAGAAGTGGATGGCAATCAACTGGCGATGACCCTTACTTTCTGATTCAAAAAAAAATTCATGCGCAAAGTTGGTTTCGCGTGACGCTGCAGTTAGATATGGATGTTGAGAGGCAAGCCTCAAAGTTTTATCTGGACTTTGGTGATGGCATAGAAGAGCAAAACTCCTTCGTACTCGAAGCAAACAATGGGAAAGTCTCCTCACGCCTTATTTACACCAAAAATCACATTACTAATATTAGGTTCGATCCCGTTAGCTGCAAATCTAAATTTGGGATTCATACTTTAGCGCTTGAGTTAATACCCGATACTCTAGCGATATCAGAAGTTAGCGAAGAGCTCTCCGTGCATTCAAAGCTGTTCTCAGAGCTTCAAGCTGGAGAAGTTCTAGGTGAACTAGAAAAGCTTTCAATTGAGTCAGGCACAAGCTTGGGTGAGACATCAAGCTTCCATTATGACAAGCTCTTTGTAGAGTTTAGTGCGCCAACCTCCTCTTACCAAGATTGGATCGAAGCTATTGAAATACCACATTTCTTGGCACTTTCTGGTATCAACCAAAACCGATACGTGTATCAACCGCTCATTTCTATTCTTGTACCCATTTACAAGACTGACCCTGCATTCCTAACGGAAATGATACATTCCGTGCAGCAACAAACCTATAGTAATTGGCAATTATGCCTTGTTGACGATGCGTCAGATTCTAATCAAATTCGTAAGATCCTCGATAAATTCGCCACCGATGATGACCGGATAGATGTCAAGCATCGAGAAGAGAATGGGCATATATCCGCCACATCTAATGACGCCCTATCTCTTGCTCGCGGCGAGTATTGCGTTTTATTGGATCACGACGATCTCCTCGCAAACCATGCTTTGTTAGAGGTTGTAAGGGCGTTGAATAATCTCCCAGACCTAAAAATTCTATATTCAGATGAGGATAAGATTGACAAGAATGGTATGCGCTCCGCGCCCCATTTCAAATCTGATTGGAATCCAGACCTACTTTACTCTCATAACTACATTTCACACCTAGGTGTTTATCAAAAGGCTTTATTAGAGAGTATTGGCGGCTTTAGACTCTGTTACGAAGGTAGCCAAGATTACGACCTTTTATTACGTTGCACAGAGACGTGCAGCGATGAAGAAATCTACCATATACCTTGGATTCTCTATCACTGGAGAGCGATAGAAGGCTCAACGGCATTATCATCCATTCAGAAAGATTACACATCCGAAGCTGGTGTAAATGCACTGCAAAGCCATTTTGAACGCGGCGGTGTGGCGGCTTCAGTTGAGCCGGCAGAACTGCCTAATGTTTACAAAGTGAATTTCAATCTACCACAACGCCTACCTCTGGTTTCGCTTCTGATACCAACAAGAGACGGGCTCGAAATTCTTCAACAAGCAGTAAAAAGTATTTTAGATAAGACTACCTACCCGAACTACGAGATTATCATTCTGGACAACCAATCTTGTGAGAGAGAAACATTGGAATTCTTTGCTGAGATATCAGATCACGAAAGAGTGAGTGTCGTAAACTACGATCACGCCTTTAACTACTCGGCCATTAACAACTATGGCGTTGCAAAGTCGAAAGGCTCAATCATTGGACTAATCAACAATGATATCGAAGTTATCAATCCTCAATGGTTAACAGAGATGGTTTCGCAATGTATACGAAAAGATATTGGATGCGTTGGTGCAAAATTGTTTTATCCCAATGACACCATTCAACACGCGGGGGTTATTTTAGGTATCGGAGGCGTAGCAGGACATTCGCACAAACATTTTCATCACGCAGCGCACGGATATTTCTCAAGACTACAGATCACACAAAATTTGTCTGCTGTCACCGCTGCCGCACTGCTGGTACGAAGAGATGTATTTCTAGAGGTCGCAGGATTATCTGAAGCACTACCGGTGGCTTTTAACGACGTAGATTTTTGTCTTAAAGTTAGACGGGCTGGATATCGAAATCTATGGACCCCATTTGCAAAGCTTTATCATCACGAATCCGTTTCACGCGGAGATGACACCTCGGGTGAAAAAAGTCTAAGATTCCAAAGAGAAGTGAATTGGATGCTTCAAAAATGGGGCCCCGAACTCTCAAGAGACCCCTTCTACAGCCCTCATCTAAGTCTCACAGACGATGACTTTAGTCTGTCATCAGACACGACAATTAATGATAGACTTACGCTCCTTTATTGACTTTTCCGCGGGTAATACAATTGAAAGTTTGCGTCATCATTCCTTGCTTCCGTGTCAAAGCCCACATAAGCGATGTGATCAAGCACATTCCCTCGTCGGTTTCAAAAATCTACGTTGTCGACGATTGTTGTCCGGAGTCGTCTGGTAAGTATGTACAGGAAAATGTAGAAGACCTTCGGGTCGAGGTACTTTTCAATGACGTGAATTTAGGCGTTGGTGGAGCACTGAAGACTGGATACAAAAAGGGATTGGCAGAGGGCTTTGACATCTTCATCAAAATTGATGGTGACGGGCAGATGGACCCAGAGTTGGTACCATTCTTCATCGACCCAATACTTATCAAAAGAGCAGACTACACTAAAGGTTCTAGGTTTCACTCGTTAAATTCGCTAGAAGGTATGCCTACAATACGAAAGCTCGGCAACTCAATCCTTTCCCTGGTTAACAAGTTTTCTAGCGGATATTGGGACGTCATGGATCCAACAAATGGCTTTACTGCAATCCACAAAACCGCATTAGGTCAGTTACCACTGGACAAAATTAGCAATCGCTATTTTTTTGAGAGCGATATGCTTTTTAGATTAGGCACCATTCGAGCGGTGGTAAAGGACATTCCAATGGATGCAGTATACGCTGATGAATCAAGCAACCTGAAAGTTGGAGAAGTTATTTTTGAATTCGTCCCGCTGTACATAAAGGCTTTTTTTAAGCGGACAATGTATTGCTATTTCCTTCGCGACTTTAACGTCGGAACACTCGAGCTAGTAGTAGGCTCAATTCTCTTTCTCTTTGGATCTGTCTTCGGGAGCTGGAGATGGTTACTAGCGGCCGCAGAAAACGAGGTTGCAAGCACAGGAACAGTGATGATTGCTTCGATACCAATAATACTCGGATTCCAACTTCTACTTAGCGCTTTCCACTTCGATATCGCCAATATACCTCACACACCAATTCAGAATGATGGAAGATCAAATGGCATTGACGAGTAAGTACCTTGCAACCGCGGCACTTATCGCCGCAGGGTTAGTCATTGGCCCAATCATGATATCTGGGCATGAACTTGCACTGAACAACTTCCTTCCGAGGGTCTCATCCTACATCTATGGTTTGTCGTTGGTATTTTTTATATTTATCGCGAGCGTCATAGGCGAACGTTTCTTCTCAATAATTAGTATGAACAGCAGCTCAAACATTAAAAACCAACCGTTTATTTCAGCGGCAGTCGGCCTAGTCATACTATTTAGCTACATTTACGTAAGGTCGGTTCTCGGCGTATTTTTACCCTTCCCGATAACCGCTATAGAACTTCTAGTTATTGGTGTTTTCTTTTTGGCTTGGCGCTACCGTACTTCGCATGTAACCAATATTAACTGGACTATTCCCAGCGTAGCAAAGTGGCTTATTTTTTATATTGCGTGTGTTGGCCTTGCAGAGAATGATCTGCCAAGACTTATCATGCTGTCCAGCGATCCCGACCAGCACGCTCTATTTGCGCAATTATTTCTAGACAATGGAAAAATACTCTGGGGGGATGAATCAATTGGCTATCCGGCTGGAACCGGCGTCTTCGGCTTCCTTCTAGCGTCAATATCTGGACTCAGCATTCAAAACTCAATAGCGGCTATCCCCACCTTACAAGCCATGCTTTCAATATTTCTAATTATCGACCTGATAACAGCGCGAAATGACCAGCAAGACAATAGCCTATTGACTTATATTTGGGGGCTCATCATTTTTGCGTTTTTACTACCTTACGGTTTTGATCGTCCTCACTTTCATCTTGAGGGATACGGACGCCTAAGTTCACTGTGGTTGGTATGTCTGGCAGCAACTTATTATTTAATAGGAACGCATTTTTTTATTAATAGCTCTCGAAGAGCTTGTCTATTTTCTATCGTATTGTGTTCCACTGTGATTTTCGTCGCAACCACCTTCAGCCCCATCAATTTATTCCTAATAGCGCCTGTGATAGTTCTATCTCACTTTCTGATTTTCAGATTCAAATACTGGTATCTTGGCTTCTTATTCCCACTCTTTTCCACGCTACTACTGCTGGACCCGTACTATTTCTCGATGATATTTGGAGGTTCCGCCCGAGCTGGTGCTGATCTAATCACTAGCTTTACCTTCAACATGAGCATCAAAGAGTTGCTCATTCAGAGTTATCTAAATGTTCCAAATACCCTTCAGAGTTACCACCTATTTTTCAAATTCCCTTTTTTAGGTCACTTATATCTCTCTACTATTGGTATTTTAATCGCAATTCTACTGACATCGAAGAAAGCGGCAGAGGTGACGTACTTACTCGGAATGTTATGCATTGTGTTTATTGGATGGGCTGCATACAGTTCGATTTTTCTCGCGATCGTCAAATTCGATGAAACTAGGTTGCTCTATCCCTATCTACAGTATTCAACATTTCAGTTCCTTTTTGCCTTTTTACTAGTTCTTCTAACCATCACAATTGCCCAGGTGACAAGGGGAAATTTCTCGAGAGTAAAAGTTTTTCTAATCTTCGCCATTCTCGCCTCTAGCTTCAGCCTTTTCAAAAGCGGGATACCCGAAATTAGAAAGGAAGTTAGGTATAACTATTGTGGTCCAATGGGCTGCGCAACAATCGATGACGAGCGTGTTCTACTTAAAAGTAATGAGATTTTTGACCGCTACGCGGGATCGGAAAATCCTCCCAAAATGTTAATCTCAAATGCTCTGCGGACTCACTTCAATGAAAAATGGCTTATGCCTCACGGTGGCTCAAGGCTAGCACCGCACGCAAGTTCTTTTCCGCTTGCATTTTACTATTACCAAGGCGCAGAAGATTACAGCTACACCAATTACAAAAACTATGTGTGCGACAACTTTAAAGTGTCGTGGCTGAGGCAAAGAAATATTCAATATCTGTTCCTTCCTAGCCAAATGGGCTCCAGCTGTATTGCAAAGTTCAATAATCTTGAAAACAGGTTTGAAATTGTCGCTCGCTCAGGCGCATCTCGATTATTCAAACTATATTAGCTAAGACCGCATCTTAAATTTCACGTAACGACCAAAAAGGGCCAACACGAAAGCAGCCCCGACTGAGCCAACGAGGTTTATTAGCCTCAAAAACGACAATTTGACGAGCGAAGTACCGAGTGTGTTTTCAAGAAAATCTAATCTTTCTTGAATCACGAGGGATTGCCCGTTCGCTATCGAGACTACCGACTCATAAAGTACAATATTTTCTATGCCTGCCTTTCCAGCCAATTTTCCTGCCGGTGCTGCTAAGCTTTGTTGCGAAGCCCAAGTAAAAGTTTGAAGCTCTTCCTGATATCTCTTGAGGCTTAATGAATTTATGACACTGGCATTCTCTGTGTGCCGCCTATATCTGAACAACTTTCGCTTTACGCCGACAATATCAAAACCTTGATTCAGAATACGAAACCAATATTCCCAGTCCAATGTTTGTCGAAGCTCAGGATTGAACATACCTACTTTTGTAACAGCTGCTGTTCTGAAGATTACGGAAGGACAGTTGACGTAATCACCTTGCAAAAGTTTATTGAATTCAGCTCTTCTCGATCTGGATACGATTTCCGTTGGAAAGAAACGACTTTCTTTATAAGCGTCAACAACAGAGTAGATCACTTCATCGGTATCGTTGATTATAGCTGCCGCGCAATGACCAATTGCGGCGGTCGGATATTTATCCATCAGTTCAATCATTGCTGTCAAATAGTCGGGCTCATAAGCATCATCGCAGTGTAGGAGAGTAAAATATTCAGTTTCCACGAGATCAAACGCCCGATTCCAATTAGCAGCAATACCTTCATTTTCATACTCGCGTATTTCAAACGATGGAAGTTTGCCAATATATGTCTTAGCAATTGCGACAGAATCATCAGAAGAGCCATCATCAATAAAAATGGTCTGAAAATTTGAATAGGTTTGCGCCAACAGACTGTTGAACAAACTTTCAAGAAAGCGGAAACCATTATAGTTTGGTATGATGACTGTGACGCGTGATTTCATATAGCAATAATACAAGTAAACGAAAAGAATGAACAAACCAAAATTGACTACCACGAAGGGACAGGCATACAAAGATAGGCTGACGTCAAAAGATGTCTGGTGGAAAAGATATTTTGACGTGCAAAGACCTTATAGAAATAACCTGAACTCTCTAAATCTTGGCTATGTTTTAGACGTGGGGTGTGGGATTGGGCGAAATCTCACCAACATGTCAAAACTTAACATTGCTGCTGTCGGTGTCGATCATAACCAATTCGCGATCGATCACGTTACATCTATGGGCTTTCAAGCCTACAACGTCGAAGAATTACCCGCACATATTACTGAGAACTCATTTGATACTCTTTTAATTTCTCACGTCTTGGAACATATGCCAGTGGACGACGCCATAAGCTTGATAGAAGGTTATTTACCCTACCTCAAGACTAACGGGCAGATTGTAGTGATAACACCACAGGAGGCTGGTTTTCGTTCAGATCCAACACATATTGAATTCATTGATTTTGAAAAGACGCAGCAGATTTTGCAACAGCTAAAATTCACGACTACGAGGTCCTATAGCTTCCCTCTACCTCGCTTCGCCGGCCACTTCTTCACTCACAATGAATTTGTTGTCGTTGGTAACCTGACTAGTGAGTGAACAAAGGCAGACCTTGATTGAAATCTTCAAATACATAGTCGGTGGTTTAAGCACCACGGTGATTTGTTGGACGACTGTATTTGGCCTGGTCGAGATTTTTGAAATTCACTATTTGTTGAGCGTTAACATCGCAACAGGGTTTGTTTATTTATACTCTTATATGATCAACAAGGTTTTTGTATTCGGTGACCGCGGCGGACAGCATGTCGTCAAGGGCTCGAAGTTTATTCTACTTCAAGTAACACTGCTCGCATTGACTAACTTACTGATGTTTATGTCGGTATCTATCTACGATATTGATTACCGTGTTGGCGTTGTTGTCACATCTGTCTTAAATGCTGTTATAAGCTATATATGCATGAAAAGTGCCATATTTCAGAAAAGTAGTTAGGCTAATAATCCACGTCAGACTTAGACGCAATCAACACAACCTCAGATGCACCATCTACCTTACCAACTTGACTTGCGAGATCTTCAGGCTCGTATCCCTCTCTCAAAGAAATGTCGAAGGTCATCATTGTCGTTTCACCATCACCAGATGGCTCCAGGTGAAGTAGATCCGATTGCCGTGAGGCTTTTTCTATAGCGGCCAAATAGGCGTCTGTCGCGAATTTTTTATCGAACCTAAAACGCAGAATAAAGTCACTCTTATGAATGGCACCATAGTTAAACTGATCTAACAGTATGGTCAAACTACATACAAAAAAGCACCGAGTACCGCGAGAAGGTAGTCACTGATACCTTCCGAGATATCGTCCGCTGTTGCGTAGGTCGCAAAACAGCAGAAG
>Ga0307994_1001128_pt1 | contig 16691 bp, 17 predicted proteins | sample EllFjometagen261_FD_203171 | JGI IMG/M metagenome (GOLD analysis project Ga0307994, IMG submission 203171) | Marine microbial communities from Ellis Fjord, Antarctic Ocean - #261 | ecosystem: Environmental > Aquatic > Marine > Unclassified | place: Southern Ocean | collected 2014-11-02 | reverse complement strand
CCAATACCCACTACACAAATATGGGCTTTGCGAATCGCAGTGTAGTCTTCAACACCATATAATCTTTCGACGCCGTCGAAACCTTGCTGTTCTTGAGTCATTAATTAAATTGCATGTCTATGAAACTAAGAGGTATTGTACCTGCTTGTAACGGTATTCCACCAGAACACCAGTATATTTTAAAGATAAACTTAAGGCCTATTTTTGAGCTACCAGATTCCACAATTACACGGCGAAGACTTAGAGTTGACTCTAGTAATCAAGAATAGCCACTTCATCGCCAACTTACGCCATACCGTTGGTCGAGGAGAGTGTGACATCCACTTAAACGATATGCGTAAAAAATACCCAGATGCCAGCCACCATTGTTGGGCTGTAGTAGCTGAAGCGCCTGAAAACAGTACCTTTTGGGGGTTAAGCGACGCCGGAGAGCCTTCGGGAACTGCTGGAAAACCTATGTTACAAGTGCTTAGTCATTGCGGAATTGGAGAAGTGAGCGTGGTGGTCTGCCGCTATTTTGGAGGCACTAAGCTTGGAACAGGAGGCTTAGTGAAAGCCTATTCGGATGCGGTGAAATTAGTTGTGGATGTTTGCCCTCGGGAAATAAAACGTCAACTTAGTCACATAAAGTTAACTTGCCCTTATGACCTTAGCGGCCGCATAGAACATTTGTGTCAAAAACACGAGGCCGTTATTGATGAGCGGATATACGCCGACGACCTCACCCTAGCCTTGGTCATACCCATCGAAAATATTCCAGCCTTAGAAAAAGATCTTGGCCCTATGCCACTGGCAAATATCCTGCCGACACAGGACGTATAGTCTGCTATTAAACTGAACGCAGAGGGTAACAGTTACTATTTTTTAACAAACTGAGACTTAAGTTTCATGGCGCCAACACCGGGGATTTTACAATCGATATCATGGTCGCCGTCAACAAGGCGAATACCCTTCACTCTAGTACCCACTTTAACCACTAAAGAAGAGCCTTTAACTTTAAGGTCTTTAATCACCGTAACCGTGTCGCCATTCTGCAAAATGTTACCGTTACTGTCGCGAACTACTTTGTCGTCTGTCTCATCGTCAGAACCATCCATCGCCCATTCATGGGCACATTCTGGGCATATGTATTGAGCACCATCTTCGTAGGTGTATTCGGAACTACATTTTGGACAATTAGGTAAAGCAGACATATAAAAACTCTTTTAAAGCAGACAAATTTATGGACGATATTCTAACACGAAAAAACAGCAACCCTATGTAAACCACTGAAATCGCTAGGTTGTCACCTGACAGTCACGCCATGGCGTATGATATGCTGTGTTTTTTAGCTAATCTTGCCTCACCAAAGCTAGGACATTGATCATGATTATTCGCAAATTACGTTTAGAACGCAGTTGGTCGCAGCAGCAATTAGCTGAATATAGCGGCTTAAGTATACGTACTATACAGCGGTTGGAAAAAGGTCAAGTGCCTAGTGAAGAATCTGCCAAGTGTCTGGCTGCGGTATTTGAAGTGGACTCTGATGATCTATTGAACTGCTTTGAGCCTCAACCAAAAAAGGAAGTAGCTATGAATCCGCTAAAAATTTCAATTGAAGAAAAACGAGTGATGCGCCAGGTACAAGACATCAAAGGGTTTTACGGGCATTTGTCGGCTTATTGTATTGTTATTCCTGCCCTATGGGCCTTTAACATTTTGAGCAGTCCGGAATACTTGTGGGCTATTGGGGCGACCTTAGGCTGGGGCATAGGCCTTGCCTGCCACGCAATAGGAGCATTTGAGCCGTTCAATTTATTTGGCCCAGAGTGGGAAAAGCGCGAAATAGAAAAGCGCTTAAACCGTTAGTTTAGCTCTACGCACGCGCCTTTAGTGCTTTGTAATGTCTAAATTGCAAAGCACCCATGGCTGCAGTGTACATAGCAATTACAAACGTAACCCTAATACCTACAGGATCAATAATCACCGCGTCAGCACTTATTAGAGCAACAGTGAGTAATGTCCAACCGTAACTGCCTATAACAAAGAACATTACTTCATGCGGCTTAATCTCTTGACGTAGCGATGCGACCAACAAAAGAATGCCGTTAAACACTAAGATGATGCCGATAGAGTGTATCAACATGGTCTTTTCAGTGCCGATTAGCAGATTAACCGCATCAGTTTTAAGCAACATAGCTAAACCAAGGATTAAACACGACGCACTGTTAATGCGTAACAACAAATTTAAACTCATACTAACCTCGTAAACGTCTTACTTTAAAATTACGCCCTTTAAGCTTGCCTTCGCTTAGCTTATTGAAGGCTGTGTTGCCATAGGCTTGAGTGACAGCCACATAGGCCCACTGATCACCCACTTGTATACGACCAATTTCTGAACCTGGAATACCATCAGCACCGGTTAATGCACCAACAATATCCCCTGCTCTGACTTTTTGTTTTTTGCCACCACCAATTTGGATGGTCACCATAGGTGGAGAAAATGCAGGCTGGCGTAATAGCTTAATTGGCGGCAAGTCGTCACGTTCAAGCTTTTGCTTTAAGTAATCTTCTAACAAACCAATTTTGTGATTTTCTTTTTGCGTATGTAAGGTGCAGGCTAAACCTTGAGCGCCTGCGCGGCCAGTTCGGCCAATACGATGGGTATGCACTTCTAGCTCTCGAGCCACTTGATAGTTAATGACTAAATCTAGAGCTTCAATGTCTAAACCACGGGCAGCTACATCAGTAGCCACCAATACGGAAGCACTGCGATTAGAAAAGCGCACTAGAGTTTGATCTCGCTGCTTCTGCTCTAAGTCACCATGTAAGGCCAAAGCCTCATAACCTACGGAGCGCAATTCATTTGCCACTTGATCAGTTTCGATCTTGGTATTACAGAAAATGAGTGTTGTTTCTGGCTGATGAGCTTGCAATAAAAGCCGCACTGCTTCTATACGGGCTTCGTCACTTTCTACCTGATAAAGTGTCTGTACGATACTTTGCTTGCTGTGGCTATCTTGCACTTCTACAGTGACCGGCGATTGCATAATACGCTTGGCAATGTTTTCAATTTTAGAAGGGTAAGTGGCGCTAAACAACATGGTTTGACGCTTTGTAGGCATGTAACTAATGATATTGTCTAAGGCTTCCTGAAAACCCATATCCAGCATTCTGTCTGCTTCATCTAACACTAGCGTGGTGAGGTTATCAAGATTAAGATTAGCCTTGCGCAGGTGTTCTTCAACTCGCCCAGGGGTACCTACGATGATATGAGCACCATGCTCTAATGACCCCACCTGTGGGCCAAAAGACATGCCACCACATAATGTAAGCACTTTAATGTTATGAATGCCTCGAGCCAGCTTGCGTATTTCTACAGACACTTGGTCTGCTAGCTCGCGAGTTGGGCATAAAACTAAAGTTTGTACACGAAAGCGCTTTACGTCCAGTTTATTGAGTAAACCCAGAGCAAAAGTGGCGGTTTTTCCAGATCCCGTTTTGGCCTTGGCAATAACATCTTTGTTGGCTAGAATAGGTGGCAAACCTTGCGCTTGAATCGGCGTCATTTCTGAGTAGCCTAAGCTTGAAAGGTTATCTACTAAGGCGGAATCTAAGCCCAAACTGGCAAAATCATATTGTGACAATTGAATTCTCGTATATTATTTAGGGAGAAATTAAGGCGCTTATTCTAACAGAATAAGCGCCTCGTTAGTTGCTTATCATCTCTTCTAACAACTGCTTTCGTTGATCTACTTGATCACCCTGTAAAACAAAACCGCAAACTCTACCTTCATGGTTATTAAATCGAGCGATCATCCCCTTTTCACTTTGCTGCAATTGCCATTGGCCTTCGAGACCTTGTGGCGGCGGTAATAAAGTAATTGGGCAAACTGGCGTCTTAACCACCACAGTCATTTGTGGATAACTTACCTCGGTAAAGGTACCAGTAAGAGTTTGTGATAAGGCTTGGATACCCCAGTAAATAGGCGCGATATAAGGCTGTAACTGGCCATCAAACTCAACACAGTCACCTAAAGCATAAACATGAGGTATGTTGGTCATCATACGAGTATCAGTTTTGATACCCACACCACAGGTAATTCCGTTGTTGATTGCAAGCTTGGTACGCGCTTGTAATCCAACAGCAGACACTATGACGTCTACTTCTAATACATCGTCACTTTTCAACGTGACTGAGTAACCAGCTTGTGGGTTTATCGGGTCTATATAATTGATGGTCTTCACCGTATTATCCAACCACCAGGTCACACCGACATCAGACAATGAAGCCTGTAGTTTCCGGCCCACAGCTTCTGGCAACAAACGATCCATAGGCCAAGAGGTAAGCCCTACTACATTGACTTTCTTACCCACCGCGGCTAGGTCGTTAGCAAATTCGCAACCGATCAAGCCATTACCAATCAACAGCACGCGCTCCTTACTTTCTAGTAAGTCCCTATAACGGCGATAATCTTGTAAGCTGTTAACACTAATAACATCTGCGCTAGCGTCACCGTCAAACGGTATCTTAATCGCTTGAGCACCCTGGGCTAAAACAAGCTGACCATATGGTTGCTGACCTATGTCTGTGAACAATTGTTTAGCCTGGGTGTCTATGCGCTCAACAGTACAATGGGTCACGATACGAATATTCAAACGATGCGCCCGATCTAGCGGCCGCTCTATCACTAAATTGTCCGCGCTCTGCTGCATGGTTAAACCCGTTGATAAAGCAGGCTTTGAGTAGTGCATCCCTGGATCTTGGGTTAATACTACCAGGTCTACCTGCGTATCAAGCTTACGAATAGCTTCCGCAAGGTTATAACCAGCATAGCCTGATCCTACAATGACAATAGGGCCTTGAGGCTTATCTAAAGCTGACAACACCGACGCTGAAGCGGTTGTGTTTGCGCCTGACTGAATGGGTTCTGCAGGCATCTCAATCATTTCAAAATCTTCTTTGCCTACAAGGCAGTCAGGGCACAACCAATCGTCAGGCACATCGTCCCAGCGAGTTCCAGGTTCTATACCATCATGGGGCCAGCCTAAGGCTTCGTCATAGATAAAACCACAAATGATACAAAGCCATTTTTTATAAGGCACAGACTGATCAGTAGAAGACATACTTGATTCTCTAGGGGATTAACGAATAGCTAGGGTGTTAAACGAATTGCTATGTTTTTAGTACGGACGTAATTATACAAAGCTTCTTGCCCTTTTTCACGCCCAAATCCCGATTTTCCCACACCACCAAAAGGAGTACTGATGCCACCGGCAAACCATTCATTAACAAATACTTGGCCAGCAACTAAAGCACGACTAGCCCGTAACGCTAAACTCAGGTCCTGGGTAAATACGCCGGCTACCAAACCAAATTCGGTGCCGTTGGCTATGTCGTAAGCTTCTTGGGGTGTATTAAATTTCATTAACACCAGTACTGGCCCAAATACTTCTTGCTGGGCTATTTCTGTGCTGGCGTCTGCTTCTATAAGGGTTGGGGGCATAAAATAACCCGCTTGATCTAACGGCGCACCACCCACTAAACAGTGCGCACCCTGCTCTTGTGCCCGCGTGCACATGACTGCAATTTTATCGAGCTGAATGTTGGTGAGTATGGGTGTGACATCTGCTTCATCCATACCTGCTCCAACAGACTTAGCGGAGAAGCAGGCAACTAAGCGCTGTTTTACCTCTTCATAAACACTCTCATGCACGATAAGACGAGACATGGCGGAGCACACCTGCCCTGAGTTGAACAGATTGCCCACATCGGCACTGGAGATGACCTGGTCTAAATCAGCATCTGCAAAAACAACACCAGCAGACTTGCCACCCAATTCCATAACACATGGCACGACATGCTCTACCGCGGCCTTCATAATAGATTGCCCCGTTGCAACGGAGCCTGTGAATACAATTTGGTCAATATCACTATGGGCTACTAACGCCGCACCGGTGTCATGGCCATAACCACATAAAACATTCACCGCACCTGGTGGCACGTTAGCATTGATCATAGCCTCGCCTAACAAGGCTACCGCTAACGGCGTTAACTCAGGCGACTTGATCACCACACTATTGCCAGCTGCTAAAGCAGGCGCTAGGGATCTAGCGACTAAGGAAACTGGAAAGTTCCATGGGATGATCTGAGCTGAAACCCCAAACGGTTCGTACTCGGTAAAGTCCACTAGTCCATCACCTAGGGGTATAGATTGACCTTCGATCTTATCTGCCATACCAGCGTAGTATTCAAAGTAGCGCGCTGCTTCCTCAAATTCCCACTCTGCTGCGCTTAATGGTTTACCATTTTCTAAACACAAAAGCTTGCCGCCACGTTTGGCTAAGGCTCTAATCTGCCCGGCAATAGCATGCAGTAACTGCATGCGCTCATAGGGTGCCATACCTGCTATAAGGCGGTCATTATGACATTGACGGGCTGCACTCACTGCTTGATTTACCTGTTCGGGCGTAGCACAGGCTATAGTGCCAACAAGTTCACCAGTAGCCGGGTTTTCTACCTTGATGAGATTCTCACTATCCACCCACTGACCGTTGATGAAATTAGTCCAGTGGGTCACACCCTGTTGAAACTGGTTCATGGCTTTAAATTCCCGTTATTTAGTGTACTAGCGATTAAACGTTTAGCCGCCCATTGATGAAAATAGTGGGTAGGGTTATCTAACACGGGAGAAAATTTACCCCCGCCAAATCCAGGTGATGCCCTGCCTCGCTGCATACCCTCTACTACAGCTACGTCTTCACCAAAAACCTCTTTCCAGGCTGCTAAAGTTGCATCTCTGCAACCTTTATACGTTGGACCAATTGCCTCATCTCCAACATACATTAGGCGCAAATGTTCAACTGTCTGATTATTGGCTACAGGTTCTAAAACAATAGCGAAGGTATGGTCGGCTTGAATACCTAATAGCACATTAGGGAACACGGTTATATATTCCGCTTCTTTCATGCGGTCTTGCTGCCACTCTGGGAACACAGGCAAACGCGTACCCGCCGAATCTGCTAAGTTATAAACCGTGGTGCCTTGGCCTGCAAACTCATTGGCAAACATAATGTGATAGTGATCTTGAATACGAGAATATGCATTTAAGTTAGGATGAATCCATGGCAAGTGGTAACTTTCACAGTAATTTTCTACGGCTAGTTTCCAATTGCAAGCAACATTTAGGGTGAAGCTGCCCTCTGCTTTCCCTTCGGATGAGATTTCTCGACGCATACGTCCATATCCCGAATCCCCCACAAAAGGCTGCCAACGTTCAACCACAGGTGCTATAAACTGCTCAAATGAGTCTGCCTGCCCATCCAGGTTTACAAACACTATGTCAAACCACACTGCGCTAGAAACTTCTTTCATGCCGTGTTTTTCGCAAACGAAGCTATCTAGCTTATGGACGCCAACCCCGCCTATATGGGGAGTGCCTTTAAGCTGACCGGTTAAATCATAAGTCCACGAGTGATAAGGGCAGCGAATACTACCTTGAACAATCCCTTCTGCATTGATCAGAACCGTACCACGGTGGCTACATACGTTATGAAACACTCGAATCACATCATCACGATCTCGTATAATGACAAGCGGCAAACCCATAAATGAAATCGGCTTAACATAACCGAGCTGAGGTAAATCACCCGCAAAACCAACACCAGACCATGTCTTACCTAATATACGGTCACGCTCTTGGGCAAACATGTCTGGGTCGTTATATAAGGGGTTAGGGAGTCCGCTAGCATCTTCAATGGGAAGCATAGCGTTTTCTAGGCTGATGAGTGGTATACGGTCAAAGACGTTCATGGGCGGATCCTAAAATCGACGTAAATCATATAATGAGGCCACTTTGCCTCAAACGAGACCCCAGAACAAACGATCATTTATCACTCATCACATGATATTAACTCATAGATTATTCATTAACCACAAACGAAATTCGTCAAGAGCCGGCTTCCTACTCCCCATCAAAGATGTCATAAGGTAAAAGCTAGCTTCGGTATCTAAGGTCTGGTCAAAAGCTTTAACCAAACTGCCCGTTGCCAAATAATCAGACAGCAAATGATCCCATGCCAAGGCTACACCCTGCCCTTGCTGAGCCGCTTGAATTAACATGTTGTAATGACTAAAGGTGACTTTATGTTGAGGCACTACTGGCAACATACCCATCCCTTCAAACCAGTCTGGCCAGTTAAACCAACCGATGGTTGGATTATCCAACACTAACTGTCTTGTTGCCAGCAACTCCTTGGGAGATAACTCACTATGTTGTGCCAAAAAATCGGGGCTAGACACCACAAATACACGTTGTGAAAAAAGACGATCCACCTTGTGAGCAAAAGGTTTTAAGGCGCTAAAACCAATACTGCAGTCAAAATCTGCTGCATCTACTTCTAGTACATTATCGGCCACCAGCAATCGTATATCGGTATCTGGATAAGCCCGCAAATACTCTGTGATACGTGGCATGAGCCACAAAGAAGCAACGGCATGGCTAGCAGCAATAGTGATTTGTGTCGCTTGTACAGGGTTCTTAACAGCAAAGGTTGCCATAGAAATCTGACTTAAGGCATCTGCGATGTGCTGATGATATTCACGACCTGCAGAGGTCAGGCGTACCTGACGCTGTTGACGATCAAATAAAACAATACCCAAATTTTCCTCTAAACTTCGTATTTGCCGACTGATAGCACCTTGTGTGACAAACAACTTTTCTGCAGCTTGAGTAAAGCTTATGCTCGTTGCAGCCGCATCAAAGGCCACTAACGCATTCAGGGGAGGTAACGTTTTGGTATTCAATGTCATGACTAAAACTCATTTGTTATCAACCGTAGATTATGCCGCGACTATGCTCATTATTAAACCTCTAGAGATTAATTATTTTAATAACTATTCATTAAGCATTAGTTTGTTTTATAATTTATCAATGAAAAATATACCTACAGAATTATTGCGCACCTTTATTACCATTGTAGACCTAGGTGGTTTTACCCTAGCAGGCGCATTACTAGGGCGCTCCCAACCCGCCATCAGTTTACAAGTAAAGCGACTAGAAGAGCTGCTAGACATTACAGTGTTTCAACGAAATAATGGCCTGCAAGTCACAGAAGAAGGTGAAGTATTACTTAGTTTTGCCAGACGCATGTTAGACATAAACGACAGTGCTGTGACTCGCTTAGCCAAAAGCCGAATATCTGGGCAGGTACGTTTAGGCATACCTAATGATTTTGAAGTGTCATTTTTACCTCGACTGCTTAGCCAGTTTGGCCAAGCCCATCCTGAAGTTGCCTTAGAAGTGAATTGTGACTTGAGTGTTAAGTTGTTAAAAGATTTTCAACAAGGGCATTACGACCTTGTTTTGGCCACGGACAGCTTAGAAGAAACCCTACCGATTAATTCGGGAGATGAGTTTCATGAGACTATCGTATGGGTCACCAACGGCCACTTTGACTGGTCTGAGAACCAGCCTATACCGTTGGTGGTCTATCCCGTCGGGTGTCGGTATCGCCAACAAATCATCAGCAAGCTCAATGCCGCCGGCATTGCCTGGCGTATCGCATATAGTTCATCCAGTTTGTTGGGTATTCAAGCTGCTATTGAGGCTGGTTTGGGTATTAGCGCCTTAGCAAGAAGCACTGTACCTCACGGACTACACAGCCACCTGCAAATACAAGATAGCCCACAATTGGGCCATGTTAAGTTGGTATTCAAGCATGATAGAGGCAATCAAACAGATGCAACAAAGCGACTTTATGAGTACCTCTATGCTGGTTTAGAACAATCAGCGAGTTAGAATAAGTAAACCTGCACTGCCCATAAGGCCTGCCGTAATTCGGTTTAAGCGCTTTACGGCCTTATGCTGGCTGAATAGCTTACGAGCCTTGCTGGCACTGTAAGCAATCAGCATTAGGCCCATCATCAAGGCCACAAAGTTGAGCCCCACAACCAACACTACGCCTTGAGTGGTTAAAACCGTTAAGTCTACAAAAGTGGGTAGAAAGGCAATGTAAAACAGCATCACCTTTGGGTTGGTGCCCGATATAAGCATACCTTCTGCATAACTCAGTACAAAACTTGCACGCTTAGAACGGGTGGGAGCCACTTCAACCTTATTCAAATCGATGGGTGCATGCCAAATCTGCCAAGCCAAATAGAACAAGTAAGCAGCGCCACACCAACGGATGATGGTAAAGACTACTTGATATTCATTAGCGATGTAAGCAAGACCCCACACCACCAGCAATAAATACGCTATATCGCTCATGGCCATGCCTAGTGCCAAACCCCAGCAAGCATTTCCATCTTGCTTTAGAGCCTTAGCAATAAGCGCAAACACACCGGGGCCTGGGGTAATAGAAAATATAAATACAGCCACAAAATAGGCTAAAGAAAATTCCAATGTCATGTCACTACCCATCAACTAAACAATAAAGCTAGAAGCCATATATTACCTCATTTTTAACAGACTATGACACTGGTTTAAGATTGACGCATTTAATGAATGACGTTAACATTCTCGCCAATAAATGACTTCTTTTTGATTAGCTACTGATTGATTACTTACCCAGTTCAGCCAACACAAAACGGGCACATTTAAACCATTCAGGAATCATTTTGAGGAATACCCATGTCAGAAGTCATCACCGGTACGGTAAAGTTTTTCAATGATACTAAAGGCTTTGGCTTCCTAGAGCAGGCGAATGGCGTAGACGTATTTGTTCATTTTAGTGCTATTGTAAAAGAAGGTTATAAGAGCCTAGAACAAGGCCAAAAAGTACAGTTCACTATTACTGATGGTGAAAAAGGTTTACAAGCAGTTAACGTCTCCCCTGTATAAGGTGATCGCTTACAACAAAAAATAAAGCGCTCTAGGATAACCCACAGCGCTTTAATAATAGCTTATTGAAAGTGAGCTCAGGGTTACGTCATGTAAGCTGGGCCCTTGCCATCTGCGCTTGGCTGAAAATGCACTGAAACCTCACCCAACTTGGTAAGCGCTTGTGCGGCATCTTGGTCATCACGTAATTCAAAAGCATTAAAACCAACCCGTTGCATAAAGTCGATGCGATCCATAGCAACGTCACCTACTGCACGGATTTCACCTTGATAGCCATCACGGCGTAACATACGCGCCATGCTAAAACCGCGACCATCAGCAAAGGTTCCAAATTCGATTGCGATCATAGCTAATTTATTAGCACTGGCTAACAAACTTGGTAAATCATCTTCACCATTGGTTAACACAGAATCACCTTGGGTTGGGCTATTATTAAGCCAATCAATAAACCTGACATCGGGTGTTACAGCATGACTAATACTAAGCTGCTGATCTTTGATGAGTGCCATAGACACGCTCCTTAAATGGTGCAAAACCTACACGGCGCACAAGTTTCAAAAATGTTTCATCGGTTTCGCGTAGTTGTACGTATACATCCAATATCTTTCCAAGCACAACTACCACCTGATCTTGATCGATAGAGCGACCTAAGATTTTACCTAAGCTTGCGTCATTAGAAGCCGAACCTCCTAGGCTAAATTGGTAGACTTGTTTGCCGCCTTTTTCAACACCCAAAATACCAATATGTCCTACATGGTGGTGGCCACAGGCATTAATACAACCAGAAATTTTTAGTTGAATTTCACCCAGTTCATACTGGTAATCCATGTCATCGAATGTTTCGTTGATTTGACGTGAAAGTATCAGCGTTTCAGCATTAGCTAAGCTACAAAAATCGAGTCCTGGGCAGTTGATCATGTCTGTTAGCGTACCCACATTAGCGCGGGCCATACCTAAACCTTGTAACTTAAGCCACAAGGACAAAAGGTCACGTTGAGCCACATCGGCTAACACTAAGTTTTGATCATGAGTTGAGCGTAATTCGGCAAAGCTAAATTCATCAGCTAAAGCCGCGATGCCATCCATCTGTTGATGGCTTACATCACCTGGTGCTTGTAACTGATTTTTAAGGCCGACAATAACAATACGGTAACCAGGCTGTTTATGGTCTCGGGTATTTTGTCTATACCAAGTAGCAAACTGCGGATGCTCTGCAAACGCACCCTCCAAGTCACTTTCTGTAAGCGCAGCATACTCGGTAGATAAGTAATCTGGGGCTTTAAAAAAGCCTTTTACTCGTTCAATTTCTGCGTCTGGCAAACGTAATTCTTTACCCTTTATTAGTTGCCATTCGGCTTCAACCATTTCCGCAAAGGCGTTAATACCTACGGCATTTACTAGAATCTTGATGCGCGCTTTGTACTTATTGTCACGGCGTCCATTAAGGTTGTACACTCGAAGTACCGCATCTAAATATGACAATAACTCTTGTGGTTCTAAAAACTGGCGTACGGTTTTCCCAATCACTGGCGTGCGACCTAGGCCACCGCCTACTAGTACTTCAAAGCCCATTTCACCCGCTTCATTACGATACAAATGTAAGCCAATGTCGTGCACCTGAGACGCTGCACGATCGCTAGATGAACCCGACACAGCAATTTTAAATTTGCGGGGCAAGTAAGCAAATTCAGGATGTAAAGTGCTCCACTGGCGAATAAGCTCACACCAAGGGCGTGTATCTTCTATTTCGTCCGCACTAACACCTGCGAATGGGTCTGTGGTGGTATTACGAATACAGGCACCACTGGTTTGAATAGCATGCATTTGTACTTTAGCTAGGTCTGCTAAAATGTCTGGTACAGACTCAAGTGTAGGCCAATTAAACTGCATATTCTGACGCGTGGTGAAATGGCCATAGCCTTTATCATACGTCCGTGAAATCTGAGCTAATACACGTAACTGTTCGCTTTTCATTAGGCCGTAAGGAATCGCTACGCGAAGCATAGGTGCTAGGCGTTGAATATAGAGCCCGTTCATGAGCCGTAACACACGAAACTCGTCTTCTGGAATTTCTCCGGCTAAATAGCGATGGGTCTGATCACGATACTGGTCCACTCGTTGGTCGACGAGAGTTTGATCGAATTGGTTATAGGCGTACATGTATAGGTCCTAAGCAGGCTAGACGGCGTTATTGAGTCATAATAACGCAATATACTTATACCACAAAATACTAAAAACTGATTTACTTATACCTTAATGGAATATACAATCTTGCAAAATGAATCCTCTCAAGTAGCGTTTTAGGCTGAGTTTTGCGTTACAATTATATCCGACTAATTTGGTCAGACTTTACCCGCACCAATCCGTTATATGTACTAAGATTAGCCAAAGATGGCACTAAGGATTTAAAGACAAAATGGTAGACTATTTACTCATCCTAGTTAGCACCGTGCTGGTGAATAACTTTGTGCTAGTCCAGTTCCTTGGGCTATGTCCTTTTATGGGTGTTTCTTCTCGTTTAGAAACGGCGATGGGTATGTCTTTGGCCACCACATTTGTACTCACATTAGCCTCTTTATGTAGCTACCTTACGTACACCTATTTACTCGAACCTTTTGGGTTAGAGTTTTTGCAAACCATCAGCTTCATTTTAGTGATTGCGTTTGTAGTGCAATTTACTGAAATGGTAGTGCATAAAACCAGCCCACTGTTACACAAAGTGCTAGGCATTTTTCTCCCTTTAATTACCACAAACTGCGCAGTGCTAGGTGTCGCTTTACTTAATATCAAAAAGGCCAATGGGTTTATAGAATCTATTTTATATGGCTTCGGTGCCGCTGTTGGTTTCTCTCTAGTACTCATTTTATTTGCTGCTATGAGAGAACGCATTACCGTTGCCGACGTACCTGCTCCTTTTAAGGGAGCAGCTATTGCGATGATGAGTGCTGGCATTATGTCTTTGGCCTTTATGGGCTTTACCGGGTTGGTGGCTATATAAATGCAAACACTTTACCTTGCCATCGTCATACTGGCTTTGCTTGCCATCGTTTTTGGTGCCATTTTAGGTTTCGCTGCAATCCGTTTTAAGGTTGATGGCGACCCTATTGTCGACCAAATAGACAACCTGTTACCACAAACACAATGCGGCCAATGTGGTCACCCTGGTTGCAGGCCTTATGCCGAGGCGATTGCTAACGGTGAAGCCATTAATCACTGTCCTCCAGGCGGTGAAACCACCATTAAGGCCCTAGCGGACCTATTAGATGTAGAAGCCATTCCGCTTGATGCAGAACATGGTACTGAAGCCATACGCACCATCGCTTACATCCGTGAAGACGAGTGTATCGGCTGTACTAAGTGTATTCAGGCCTGCCCAGTTGACGCTATACTCGGCGCCGCCAAACAAATGCATACGGTCATCATCGACGAATGTACCGGTTGCGATTTGTGTGTAGAGCCTTGCCCAGTTGACTGTATTGACATGATCCCTATCGACGTCACACCTGTAAGCTGGCATTGGCAACAGCCAGAACAGCTCATTGCCACTAGTAGCTTGCCCCACAGCCATGGAGAATCTGACCATGCATAAAATCTGGGACTTCCACGGTGGAGTGCACCCACTGGAAAACAAAATCCAGTCTAATCAACTGCCCATTGTCGTTATGCCTACACCTAAACAGCTGGCATTACCTCTAAGTCAGCACATAGGTAAAGCGGCCAAAGCTATTGTTGAACCTGGCGATTACGTTTTAAAAGGCCAGCTTATTGCCAGTGCCCAAGGTTTTGTAAGCGCCAATATCCATGCCCCAAGTTCTGGCTATGTTAGTGCGCTAGTAGAGCGGACGCTACCTCACCAGTCTGCCCTTTCTGGCCCGTGCATTGTCATCGATACTGACGGCAAGGATCAATGGGTAGAGCTAAACCCTACCACTAATCCAGAATCTCTTTCTAAACAAGAGTTGCTAAACCTTGTCCACTCCGCGGGTATTACCGGCATGGGCGGTGCGAGTTTCCCTAGCGCTGTTAAGTTACAACTTAAGAGTGACATTCACACCCTCATCATCAATGCCGCAGAGTGCGAACCATATATTACTGCCGATGACCGTTTGATGCGTGAATACGCAGATCAAATCATTGCTGGCATCCTGTTATTACAGCAGTTACTTGGCCACCCCAAGTGCTTAATTGGCATCGAAGACAACAAACCCGAAGCGATTGCCGCACTTAACCTTGCCCTTAGCCACAACTTAGGCCAACACACAAACATTGAAGTTTGTGTTATTCCAACAAAATACCCCTCTGGTGGTGAAAAACAACTCATTGAAATTCTTACAGGTCATCAGGTTCCCCACGGAGGCATACCTACCAATATTGGTATTGTGTGCCAAAACGTGGGCACCGCTAAAGCCATCTTCGACGCTATCATTAAGGGTCAACCGCTAATAAAGCGCATTACTACAGTAACCGGTAAAGCCGCAGCCAATGCAGGCAATTACGAGGTACTCATAGGGACTCAGGTTGAAGACCTTTTAGCCTTTGCCAAGGTAGATCTTACTCGAACATCCCGCTTAGTCATGGGCGGGCCGATGATGGGCTTCACTATCCAAGACACCCAAACACCGCTGGTAAAAGGGACCAATTGTATTTTAGCTGCTGCTGATTTAGAGCTGGCTCCTGTACCCGACCACCACGCGTGTATCCGTTGTGGCCAGTGTGAAGTAGCCTGCCCAGCAGACCTATTACCTCAACAACTATTTTGGTTTGCCAAAGCCGAAGAGTTTGAAAAAGCTCAGGACCATAACCTCTCTGATTGTATTGAGTGTGGTGCTTGTGCATGGGTTTGTCCAAGCCAGATCCCCTTAGTTCAGTATTATCGATATGCTAAGGGCCGGGTTAAAAGTATTAATAGCGAAGCCCGCCTAGCAGAACTCGCTCGCCATCGCTTTGAAACCCGTGAACAACGTTTAGTTGATGAAAAAACAGCTAAAGAAGAAAAACGTAAAATTAGAGCCATAGCGGCGGCGGCTGTCCAAGCTGCTAAACGTGCGGCAAACCCTACGGCAGAAGACCCTATTGCTGCCGCGTTGGCACGGGTCAATCAAAAAAAGCAGGAACAACAAACTGCCGCAGCGCCACAAAGCCCTGAAGAAGTGTACAAGGCGCTTAAAACTGCCGCCGCCATTACTAGAACCAAACTTAAGAAGACCACTACTGCATTAGCTAATGCCAAAGCTCAGGACCACGAACAAGCAGCCAGTCTGCAACAAACTGTAGATCAACTTACGGTCAAAGCCGAAGCGGCTCAGGCAGAACTAAAAGCCTATGAAGCTAAACTTGGCCTGGATCCAGAGAAAGAAAAAATGCTACAGGTTGCCGTTGCCAAAACCAATGCAGCAGTACGTAAGTTGGAAAAAGCCTTAGCTACGGCAGAAGATCCTCAAGCGCTTGAAGAGGACATTACTGACGCCAAGGCCGCTCACCAAATAGCCACCCAAGCTTTAGCAAATCACCAGGCAAAGCCCGCATCGGCGCAGGAGTCGTAACCATGGCCTTAGTTAATTTATCGTCTCCCCATCACCACAACCTGAGTAAAACCTCGCGCTTGATGATGTGGGTTTTACTGGCCACTCTCCCGGGTTTAGCTGTACAGAGTTACTTTTATGGTTATGGCACTTTAATCAACTTAATATGGGCCAGTGGCCTTGCCCTTGGCTTTGAAGCCTTAGTGCTAGGTTTGCGACGACGTCCTATTGTGCCTTACCTAACCGATGGCAGTGCTTTAGTGACCGCCTTTTTGTTGGCCTTGGCGCTACCTCCATTTAGCCCTTGGTGGCTTACATTAGTAGCCGTTCTGTTTTCTATTGTTTT
>Ga0307994_1001126_pt1 | contig 16698 bp, 16 predicted proteins | sample EllFjometagen261_FD_203171 | JGI IMG/M metagenome (GOLD analysis project Ga0307994, IMG submission 203171) | Marine microbial communities from Ellis Fjord, Antarctic Ocean - #261 | ecosystem: Environmental > Aquatic > Marine > Unclassified | place: Southern Ocean | collected 2014-11-02 | reverse complement strand
CAAATGAACAGGCCTGCTTAAATTGGATTTAAGCAGGCCTGTTCACTTTACAAAGATGTGTTATTTGAAGGTTAACTGGCTTTTAACGCTTCTTTTATCTGCTTTCCAAAGATCTTTTTTCTAATTTCTAACACGACAATCGTCATAAATAACAATAAACCAGCGGTCACGGCAATGGACGCGGATATCGAGCTGTCTAGTAAGAAGGCGATGCCGTAACCCATCAGAACGGAAGCTTGTCCGTAGGCGGCGGCAACCCAAAGCATGCCCTTTAAAGAGGAGGTGACTAAATAAGCACTGCTTGCAGGAATCACTAATAAAGCCACCACTAAAATCGCACCAACGGCATCAAACGAAGCCACCGTGGTCATGGAAACTAAGGTCATTAAGAAGTAGTGCCAAAACACCACATTAATGCCCAGTGAGACTGCTAAGCTTGGGTGAAAGGTCACGGTTTTTAAGCGTTCAAAGCCGACCACAATGCTGGTTAAAACAATCAAGAAGACAATACCAATTGCCCAGAAAGCACGCGGGCCTATTTCAATGCCATCGGCATCACTGCCCCAAACAATCGTGTCAAACGGAACAAAGGCAATTTCGCCGTATAAAACGCACTCTTGGTCAAGATCAACTTGCCCGGCGTAAATCGAAATTAAAATCACCCCAATCGCAAAAAACAGCGTGAACACAATGCCGATACTGGCGTCACTTTGCAATTTACCCACTTTATGAAGCGTGTCGCTCAACCAAGCGGTTAGTAAACCAATTAGCACCGCACCCGTTAACATCACGGTTAAAGAACGAGAGTCGGTGGCTAAATAGGCCAATACAATGCCTAACAGCACCGAATGGCTAATGGCATCGCCCATTAATGCTTGGCGGCGTAAAATTAAAAATACCCCAACCAACGCACTCGAGATAGCCACTAAAGAAGCGGTCGCAATAATCCAAACATCGTTCATGTAGATTTGCTCCCGGTTTGAGTGCGCACTTGTGCATCGGGAATACGATTGCCGTGTGGGTCTTTGCGACTGTCTTTCAGCTCTTCTTCCAGTTGTTTTTCTTGTTCTAAGGTTAAGATGTGCTCAATACGTTCAGCTTGTGAATGCACCTGATCTGGGCTCAGTTCTAAATGTTCGTTGAGGTAGTTTTCCCATAAACGATGACGGCGAGTCAGTTGGGTGGCTTGTTCTAAGCCATTTTCGGTTAAGCGAAACCCTCGCGCGGACTCTTTGAGCAGGTCTCTACGACAAAGCTGTTTGAGGGCTTTGCGTAAATTAAGCGTGGACATGGCACGCAGGGCTTGAATATCTGAGATATTAAAATCATTTTGTTCAAACTGAGAGCGTTCCCAAAGCTTATAAAGGGTGCGTAAAATATTCTCTTCAAGGACTTTTTGTCTTAATTGGCGTTGCATTAAATAACGTTTGACCAAGCCTTTTTTGGGGGCGAACAGTAAAGACAAAAAGAACAAGCTTGACAGGCTCACCACCATCCACGGCCCCGTTGGCATTGCAGGGGCAAGGTAAGAGATTTGTGTGCTAATAATGGCACTGATTGCGCCCACGGCACCGGCTAAGAATAGAATGTTTCTAAGTTCGTCACTCCACATACGTGCCGTGGCAATCGGGGTTAAGAGTACGGCGGCCATTAAGACCACTCCAACTAACTGCAAACCCACCACCACCGACATCACAATCAGTAATGCAAGCAACAACTCATAACGATTCACGGCCATGCCTAAGCTTCGGGCAAAGTTGGTGTTAAACGCAATTAAACGAAATTTTTGGAAAAACAGCACCACCGCAATCAAGATAAAAATAGTGACGTACATCAGCAACGTGATGTCCTCTTGGGTCATTGCCGCCGCTTGACCAAACAGAATTTTATCTAAGCCACTTTTGTTCTCAACTTCCATGCCTTGAATAAACGATAGGAGCATTAAGCCTAATGCGAAAAAGAACGAAAGGGTAATGGCCAGTGCCGCGTCGGGTTTTATTTTGGTGTTTTTAGGCAGCCAGTCGATAATGAAAAACCCAATAAAACTCGATGTGACCGCCCCTAAGAACATCACCAGTGGATCGCGGGTATGAAACAGTAAAAAAGCCATCATTACGCCGGGTAAAGCCGCATGGGCTAAGGCATCGCCAATTAAAGAGCGGCGTCTTAAAAACGCAAAGGAGCCAATCACTGAGGCACTGACACCCAATAAAATACTGCCCATGAGTACCCACAGGACATTCATATCATTAAATTGCCAGAACTCAAAAAGCAGTTGCCAAGTTGAAGGCGGGCTAAGGGTTAAGGGATCAAGTAACGTAAAACCTTCCATCATCGTCGCCTAATCGCTCTCGTGCGCTTGGTTAATACGGGTGCGGTACATCTCTTCGGTTAGGTCATTTAACAGGGATAAACGCCCTCCGTAGGCTTTTTGTAGATTGTCTTTGGTTAACACTTCCTCGACCGGACCCGCGGCCACCAAACGTGCGTTGATAAAGATGATCCAATCAAAATATTCCCCCACGGTGTTTAAGTCGTGATGCACGCAGACAATGGTTTTTCCTTGGGCTTTGAGGGTTTTAAACAGTTCAATAATGGCTTTTTCTGTGGCCACATCCACGCCTGCAAACGGCTCGTCCATTAAATACAAACTGGCTTGTTGCGCTAGGGCGCGCGCTAAGAACACTCGTTGTTGCTGGCCACCTGAAAGTTGGCTGATTTGGCGGTCACGAAAATCCCACATTTGCAGATCTTTTAGGGCTTGTTCGGCAATCTCTTTATCCAGCTTGCCAGGACGTTGCCAAAGTTTAAGTTGACCATGACGACCCATTAACACGACGTCCATAACCGAGATTGGAAAATCCCAGTCAATCTCTTCACGTTGTGGCACATAAGCGGTAGAGAGTCTTTTTTGGGCGAGCGGTTCGCCAAAGAAACTCACGTTGCCTTCAATCAGCGGTTCCAATCCCATCATCCCTTTAAGCAGCGTCGATTTACCGGCCCCATTTGGGCCAACTATCGCAATAGTTTTGCCTTCGGGTATCTCAAAACTCACATCCGTTAACACCGGTTTATGGTGATAACGCATGCTTAAATTTTGTACCTTTATCGGAGAAGGACGATTTGACTTATTCATGCAAGGCGTCTCCCTTTAATGCATTGACAATGGTTTTAACATTGTGCGTGACCATTCCGACGTAGTTGCCTTCAGGGGTGTTGGCTAAGCCCATGGCATCTGAGAACAGTTCACCGCCAACTGTGAGGGTGTTACCTTCTGCTTGCACGCCTTTTACTAACGATTGAATAAAGCGCGGTGACACACTGGATTCTACAAATACGGCTTTGATTTGATTGGCGACAATAATATCTTTAAGTTGTTTAATGTCTTGTAAGCCAAATTCTGCAGCCGTACTGACACCTTGCAAACCACGAACTTGAAGGCCGTAAGCTTGTCCAAAATACCCAAAGGCATCGTGGGCGGTAATTAAAATACGTTGCTGTTCCGGAATGCTTTTAATTTGTTGCGCTGTCCACTGATCCAGTTCGGTTAATACTTTAAAATACGTGGCCGCATTCTGTTCAAATTGCGCTTGGTTGGTTGGGTCATTTTTTATCAACGCGGTAAGAACGTTCTCTCCAACTTTAAGCCATAACTGAATATCGAACCAAACGTGTGGGTCAGAGTGCTTGCCGTGATAAATTATTTTCTGTTCAGGTAGGTTGTCGGCGACCGCATAAACCGCCTTTTTGCGTGCCATTTTTTCAAAGATGTCTTGCATTTTTCCTTCAAGGTGCAAGCCATTGTAGAAGATGATGTCGGCTTTCATTAACTTTCTAAGATCGCCTTGTGTGGCTTTATAAAGGTGGGGATCGACGCCGGTTCCCATTAACGAATCAACCGTGACCACATCGCCACCAATGTTCTTTGTAAGGTCGGCAATCATGCCCGTAGTGGCCACAATATTAAGTTGTGCTTGGGCTGTGATTGTGTAAAAGGATACGGTTAAACCGATAAGAATGGTTTTTATTGTGCTAGTTATCTTCATGTTTATTAGACTTTTTTAATGAAAATGAGTGTCGACTAACTTAAAGTTTAGTCATGACTAATAATTTAATAACAAACTATATCATTAAATGATTAAGTTTACTATTTTTGACATAGTTCGTAATGTGTCTATCGAGTCGGTGTTGAATGTTAGAGGGCAGAAGGGGGAATTCATGTTCAGTCAGTTTTAAGTTGATGTAAGCCTTATTGGTTTAATCATAATGGTCATTAATTAGTGTTTTTATTTAATATCGTGCTTAAAATGGCCGTGAATTATTAACGTATTTTTATCTAAGGATTGGCTTGTGAAACAATCTGTTCAAAAAAAGCACCAGTGGGTGCGTTGGGCTACGTATGCCTCTGTTTCAGTTGCAGTCACGTTGGTTGGCATTAAGTTATTCGGTTGGTGGTACACGGATTCGGTGGGCATTTTGGCTTCTTTGTTAGATTCAACCATTGATATTGTGGCTTCACTGATGATTTTGGTCGCGGTGGCGATTGCCCAAACCCCTGCCGATCAAAACCATCGTTTTGGGCATGGCAAAGCGGAGCCCTTGGCCTCTTTGGGGCAGAGTGTTTTTATTGCTGGTTCGGCGTTGTATCTCATTCTGTACGCTTTGGAAAGAGCTTGGAACCCACAGGCGGTGAGTCAGCCCGATTTAGGCATTTGGATTATGGTGATTTCAATGGTTTTGACTCTGGCGTTGATTTTATTTCAAAGAAAAGTGGTGCGTGAAACCCAATCAACGGCTATTGCTGCCGATTCCCTGCACTATGTCACCGACTTACTGGCCAATGTGGCCATTATTGTTGGATTGATTTTTTCTGTTTACCAGTGGTTAGATCCGATTTTAGGGTTGTTGATTGGTTTGTGGGTCGGGTCGCAAGCGGTGTTGTTAGCTATTGAAAGCAGCCAGCAATTATTAGATAAAGAGTTACCTCTAAACGTGCGAGAGCAAATAAAAAACACGGTGTTATCCCATCCCAACGTCGCTGGATTTAATGATTTAAGAACTTTTTTGTCAGGTTCTACCATGATGATTCAGTTGGATCTGGAGTTGGATGATGATTTAACGTTGTTTAAAGCCCATGAAATTACCGAAGAGGTAACAGACTTATTACATCAGCAATTTGAAGATGCGGATATCACAATTCATCAAGAGCCCGTGAGCTCCCGACAGGACAGTCATCACCATCGTTGGGAGATGGAGAACAAAAACCTAATTGAATAAATTAACGTCTTCCCTTTAACGACTAACCATTTCGTGGAAGGCATTTAATTTAGATTTTTGCTGTGTTTTATTGTGTTGTTTTTTTGGTTCTAGAACTTAAAAACCTTTTTGTGTCGCTTAATTTTTTTATTGCCCTTTTTCAGCTGCACCATCACTTCGGTGTGGGTGGTGTGCGGGAACATATCAATTAAGCCGGCTTTATGCAGTTGATAACCCTGTTTTTCAAGTTCTTTAATGTCGCGAATTAAGGTTGACGCATTACAAGAAACATAAACAATAATCTCCGGCTTAAGTTCGTGAAGCACCTTACAAACTTCGAACGCGCCTTGGCGGCCTGGGTCTAGCAAAATACGATGGTACGTTTGTTGTTTAAACCACAGGGCGTGGCCAAAGTTTTCAAAGATGTCTGTTTTAACGAATTCAACATTTTCAATTTGATTCGCTTGAGCATTATGTTCGGCGATCTCTACTAAGGTTTTAAGCCCTTCAACCCCGGTGACGCGTTTGGCATGCTTGGCGATGGGTAGGGTGAAATTGCCCACCCCACAGAAAAGGTCAAGCACGTTGTGTTTGCTTTCAAGTTCTAACCAAGCCATCGCCTGATGTACCATTTGCTGATTTTGTTGGCTGTTTACCTGCACAAATCCGTCCGCAGGGAAGTGTAAGTTTAAGCCTTCAATGTCATACATCGGCTCTAACGAGACTGAGGTCTGGTCTGTGCTCGACGTGATAAAGACACCGTTATCGGCTTCGACAAAGGTAATCTCTTTATACGCACGACTGGCTTGTTCGATTAAAACTGGACGTTGATCTTTTAACGCTTGATTGAGGGCAGGCGTTAATACTGGGCAGTGTTCAATATCAACCAGTTCATTACTGGCTTTTTGGCGAAAGCCCAAGCGAGCCACTTTATCAATTTTGCTGATGCTCAAACCAAAGCGGGCACGTCTTCGATAGCCGGTATCGTCGCCGGTTAAAGGCGGCTGTATTTTGCAATGTTTTGAATTGACTGATTGCGTAAGGCGCGTAACAAAGTCCTCGGCTTTCCAGTGTCGTTGGGCATCAATTGAGAGGTGTTGCAGTTGGCAGCCACCGCACTCGTTGTAAACAGGGCAGAATGGCACGGTTCGGTCTGAAGAGGCCTGCTCAATTTCAATTAACTCGGCTTCATCAAACTTTGCCTGTGTCTGAATGATCTTGACGGTTACTTTGTCTCCCGGAACGGCATGGGATACAAAAATAGCCTTGCCTTCATGGCGCGCAACGCCACGTCCGTCGTGGGTTAAGCCATCAATCTCTAGGTTGTGAATCAGAGACTTGTTTGTGTGAGTATTTTCATTAGATTGAGTCATTTTAAAAGTTAGCAGGCCTGTTAAGTTTGAATTTGGGAAGTATCGTGTTGATTAACGTCGTGTTGATTAACATAGGTTTAATTAATCAATTCCAAGCAGTTTGTGGGTTTGTAAGCTCAGTTGCCACTTGGGGTGTTTTAAACAGTAATTAACTGCTTCTTTAATATTTTGTTGGCTAATGGCTGGATTACTGTCGTCCATAGGTTGCAGATAAAAATAATCAAATGCAAGATGCGCCACTTTTTCTGGCATTAAATCAGGTTGAGGGTACACCAGTTTAATTTCATTGCCGGAATCTAAAATGAGTGGCGCATTGGCTTTAGGGCTGACGCACAACCAATCGATGTTTTCAGGAGGCAATTTTGTGGCATTGGTTTCGACCGCAATTTCAAATTTATGTGCGTGAAGTGTATCCACTAAGATTTGGTCTAATTGCAAAAGTGGCTCACCACCAGTTAACACCACAAAAGGATGTTGACCGCTGTTTACTGGCCATAAATCTAGAAGATGTTGGCAGAGTGCTTCGGCCTCTTTAAAACGTCCGCCATTTTGGCCATCGGTTCCAATAAAGTCGGTATCGCAAAACTGGCAAATAGCCTCTGCACGGTCTTCTTCTCTTCCTGTCCACAGGTTGCATTTACTAAACCGACAAAAAATAGCCGGTCGGCCGCTGTGAAATCCTTCACCTTGTAGAGAGTAAAAAACCTCTTTAATTGAATAGCTCATATTTTGGTTCGTTGTTGATTCATATTGCGTGTATTTTACTCTTTAGTTAGAGCAATGAAGTGATATAATTTGTGGCTATTTTTTAAATTTACGTAACTTAGGTTGAGAGCGATGTCAGCAAAGACTTTATACGACAAATTGTGGGATGCACACGTGGTGCGTCAAGATGATGATGGAACGGCTTTAATTTACATTGACCGTCAGCTTCTGCATGAAGTGACTTCTCCACAGGCGTTTGAAGGTCTGCGTTTGGCAAATCGTAAACCATGGCGTATTGATACCAACTTGGCCACGCCGGATCACAATGTTCCAACCACCGATTTAACGGGGGGTGTTGACTCAATTGTGGATCCCGTTTCGCGTATTCAGGTACAGACTTTAGGTATGAATGCCAAAGAGTTTGGCATTACCGAATTTGCGATGGGCGATATTCGTCAAGGTATTGTGCATGTTGTGGGGCCTGAAGAGGGCGCGACCTTACCAGGCATGACGTTGGTGTGTGGTGATTCACATACCGCTACGCACGGCGCATTAGGCGCATTGGCACATGGTGTGGGGACGTCTGAAGTAGAGCACGTCTTAGCCACTCAGTGCTTAATTCAGAAAAAAATGAAGAACATGTTAATTGCGGTTAACGGCAAGTTGCAAGCGGGAGTAGGTCCAAAGGATGTGGTATTAGCCATCATCGGTAAGATTGGAACCGCGGGCGGAAATGGTCATGCCATTGAATTTGGCGGACAGGTTTTCAGAGATATGTCGCTTGAAGGGCGAATGACCGTGTGTAATATGGCAATTGAAGCCGGCGCACGTGTCGGCTTGGTGGCTGTTGATGAAAAGACCGTTGAGTATGTTCAAGGCCGTCCGTTTGCACCAAAAGGTGATGCCTGGGATATGGCTGTTACTGCTTGGTTGGACTTGCATTCCGATGCTGACGCTAAATTTGATAAGGTCGTTGAGATGGACGGTTCAAGTATTGAACCGCAAGTTTCATGGGGAACCTCGCCAGAGATGGTGTTGGATGTAAATGGTATTGTGCCAAACCCAGCAAACGAAACCGATGTCACCAAAGCCGGTGGTATTGAGCGTGCCTTAGAGTATATGGGCTTAAAAGCCGATACGCCGATTAAAGATATTCCGGTTGATTATGTGTTTATCGGGTCTTGCACCAATTCACGAATTGAAGATTTCCGTGCGGCCGCAGCGGTATTAAAAGGCCGTAAAATTTCTGATAAGGTCGAGCAAGCTTTGGCGGTTCCGGGTTCTGGTTTAGTTAAGCAACAAGCTGAACAAGAGGGCTTGGATAAGATTTTTATTGAAGCCGGTTTTGAGTGGCGTAACCCAGGTTGTTCAATGTGTTTAGCCATGAACGCCGATAAGTTGCCAACCGGTAAACATTGCGCGTCCACTTCTAACCGAAACTTCGAAGGTCGTCAAGGTGCCGGAGGACGTACGCACTTAGTCAGCCCAGAAATGGCGGCGGCCGCAGCGATTGCGGGACACTTTACGGATGTTCGTGATTACTTATAACCCACAATAGCGGAGAGAGAAAATGGAAAAGTTTGTACAAAAGACCGCCATTGTGGCACCGATGGATCGCGCAAACGTAGATACCGATGCGATTATTCCAAAACAGTTTTTAAAGTCGATTAAGCGCAGTGGTTTTGGTCCTAACTTATTTGACGAGTGGCGTTATGAAGATATTGGTGAGCCCGATGCGGATAACTCGAACCGTCCATTAAAAAAAGACTTCGTTTTAAATCAGCCACGCTATCAAGGTGCGCAGGTTCTGTTGGCACGTGAGAACTTTGGTTGCGGGTCAAGTCGTGAACACGCACCTTGGGCATTAAAAGATTACGGGTTTGACGTAGTGATTGCCCCAAGTTTTGCAGACATCTTTTTTAATAACAGCTTTAAAAATGGACTGATTCCAATTGTTTTGGATGAAAAAATTGTAGATGGTTTGTTTGCAGAAGTGTTTGCTCAAGAAGGCTATGAGTTGACGGTTGATTTGCAAAATCAGCAAGTCATCAAGCCCAATGGCGATAAGATTCCATTTGAAGTGGATAGCTTCCGTCGCCACTGCTTGTTAAATGGTTTGGACGATATTAGCTTAACTTTGCAACACCAAGATGACATTAAGGCCTATGAGCAAAAAACTAAAAAAACAGCACCTTGGTTGTTTGAGGGTTGCTAATTCGCTTAAAGGGTTAATCAGACCCATTTGAAAGTGAGCAGGCCTGGTTGAGTTGAGACGAGCCTTGAACTGAATAGATAAGAATTGAATTAAAATTAAAGTATTTACGCCTCCATGACTTCGTGTCTTGGTGGTGAATAATAAGAGAGAATTAAAAAGATGACACAACAAGTATTGGTTTTACCGGGTGATGGTATTGGTCCTGAAATTACTGCAGAAGCAGTAAAAGTATTAGAAGCACTTAAAATTTCTGACGGTTTAGATATTAATATGTCTGAAGACCTTGTTGGTGGTGCAGCTTATGATGTTCATGGTGTGCCTTTGGCTGATGAGACTATGGCAAAAGCACAAGCTGCGGATGCGGTCTTGTTGGGAGCCGTTGGTGGGTATAAGTGGGAGTCTTTAGATATCTCTGTGCGTCCTGAAAAAGGCTTGTTACGTCTGCGTTCTGAGATGAAATTGTTCGCTAACTTACGCCCTGCTTTCTTGTTTCCACAGTTGGCAAATGCCTCAACTCTAAAACCTGAAGTGGTTGCAGGTTTGGACATTTTGATTGTGCGTGAGCTAACCGGTGGCATTTACTTTGGTCAGCCACGTGGTATTCGTACCTTAGAAAACGGGGAGCGCCAAGGGTTTAACACCTATGTGTACTCTGAGTCAGAAATCAAGCGTATTGCCCATGTGGCTTTCCAAGCCGCGATGAAGCGTAACAAAAAATTAACCTCTGTGGACAAAGCCAACGTGCTTGAAGTGACTGAGCTTTGGCGTGAAATTGTTGATCAAATTGCACCTGAATATCCAGAAGTAGAAGTTAAGCATATGTACGTTGATAATGCGGCGATGCAGTTGGTGTTGAATCCTAAGCAGTTTGACGTGATGGTAACAGGGAATATGTTTGGTGACATTTTGTCGGATGAAGCGTCAATGCTAACCGGTTCGATTGGTATGTTGGCTTCCGCTTCTCTGGATTCAAACAATAAAGGGATGTATGAGCCAAGTCACGGTTCTGCTCCAGATATCGCAGGACAAAATTTAGCGAACCCGTTGGCGACTATTTTATCGGCGGCCATGATGTTACGTTACAGCTTAGGTCGTGAAGAGCTAGCGGTGAAAATTGAAGAAGCGGTCTCTAAAGTACTTGACCAGGGCTTGCGTACTGGCGATATCTTTTCAGACGGCATGACCAAAGTATCGTGTTCTGAGATGGGCGATGCAGTGGTTGCAGTACTTTAAGGCGAACGTCTTATTTTGCAGCCATAGCTTGAGTAGACTCTAAATGAGAAACCACTTTACCATAACCATTAGTGATGTTCATGGCGCGCGATCTTACTCGTTTAAGCAGTTTTTTAAACGGTTTGCTTGGTTCCTAATTTTACTTTTTTTAGTGATTTGGGCCGGGGGCGTTACCCTAATCTTGTGGTTATCCTCACAAGCCAAAGACATTGAAGTTCAGCATCGTGAGGCGGTAAGTGTTTACGAGCTGTCGCTTGCAGACACTAAGCGTGACTATATTCATCTGTCTTCAGAGAAGCGGTTGCTTGAACAAGAGTTAGCAGACAAGACCAAGCAAGCCGAGTTTTTAGATGAGACCTTGCAGGGTTTGGAAGAGTTAATCGGCACGGCCAACAGTACGGTGGAAGAGCCACAAAGCAATATTGAGGACCGTGTTAAGTTGGTTCAGCTTGGCGCATTAGGTAAAAGCTTAATGTTAGAGATGTTGCCTAATGGCAGGCCTGTTCAAGATTTTGTGGGTGTCAGTAGCTCTTATGGTTGGCGAACGCATCCGGTAAAAGGCACTAAGCAATTTCACCGTGGTATTGATTACCGCGGTGAAAAGGGCGCACCGGTTATTGCAACCGCAGTTGGTGTTGTTGAGTTTGCCGGGTTTCATAAAACCAGTGGGTTTGGTAACTACGTTATTGTGTCCCATGCCAATGGCTTCAAAACCCATTATGGACACCTAAGTCGCATTGACGTTAAAACCGGTGAGTTTGTGAGGCAAGGGCAGGTGATTGCGGGTATTGGTTCAACCGGATTGTCATCAGGGAATCATTTGCACTACGAAGTCTCTTTTGTTCAGCGTAAACTGGATCCAAGCCCGTTTGTAGGTTGGAATTTACAAAATTATGATAGCGTTATTGAAGAAGTAAAAGGGGTTCCATGGGGTTCTTTAAGTCAAGCCGTAAACGAACAGGTTCAGAAGGTGGAAAAACAATTATTGCATCGGGGAGTGTCTTTAGTGGAGAGTTCAACGAACTAGCTGGAGCATTGCATGTTGATGGACGCATTGATGGTCGCATTGAAAGCGAGTTTGACCTTTCTATTGGTATTCAAGGTGAAGTTAAAGGCTATATTAAGGCTCGAACCATTGTTTTAAGCGGTGTGTTGGAAGGTAAGGTTGCTTGTGAGCGAATTGATATTCTGTCAACCGGAAAGTTGATTGGTGAACTGGTCTCGGGTGAAATGACAGTCGAAGCGGGTGGTAAATTTATTGGTGAGAGTCGTGAATTAACCGAAGGGGACTTGATACTGAGCTTGCCAGAAGAGTTGGAAGCCAATAAGCCCGCTTCGCTCACAGACAATACCGAACAGATGGAACAAGGCAAATCGTCACCTTGATTTGATATCAGTGATTAAAGATACGCTTAAAGAAAATAAATTTATATAAAGAATTGGATGGCTTTAAAAGCGATCATTTAGGTTAGGAATAAAGAATATGACAAAGTTGTACGATATTGCGGTGGTAGGTGCAACCGGTGCGGTTGGGAAAACAATCCTAAAAGTACTGGAAGAGCGTAAGTTTCCGGTGGGGAATATTTACTTGCTTGCAAGCAGTCGTTCAGCCGGTAAAAAGGTTGAGTTTAATGGTGGTTGGGTCAAAGTTGAAGATTTAGAAACATTTGATTTTTCTAAAGCACAAATTGGTTTGTTTTCGCCAGGTGCCAGCATCTCAAAAATCTATGCCCCTAAAGCGGCTGCAGCTGGATGTATTGTTGTTGATAATACCTCTGAGTTTCGCTATGACGATGATATTCCGTTAGTGGTGCCAGAAGTGAACCCGGATGCGGTTGCAGGGTACAAAGCACGCGGTATTATTGCCAACCCTAACTGTTCAACGATTCAAATGTTGGTGGCTTTAAAGCCTATTTACGATGCGGTGGGTATTAGCCGAGTGAATGTGTCTACTTATCAGGCCGTATCAGGTTCAGGGAATGAAGCGATTAAAGAATTGGCTAAACAGACAGCAAACTTGCTGAATATGAAGCCGGTTGAAATGGATGTTTATCCCAAACAAATAGCGTTTAACTGCATTCCACAAATTGACGTGTTTATGGACAATGGCTACACCAAAGAAGAGATGAAAATGGTGTGGGAGACTAAAAAAATCATGGGCGATGATGCTATTTTAGTTAACCCAACCGCCGTTCGTGTCCCCGTGTTTTTTGGTCACAGTGAAGCGATTCATATTGAAACCAAACAGAAAATTACGGCTGCGGAAGCCAAAGCGTTGTTTGCAAAAGCAGACGGGATTGTTCTAATTGATGAGCACGTTGATGGGGGTTACCCAACGGCGGTGAGCGATGCCGTAGATACTGACCCTGTCTATGTTGGCCGTGTTCGCGAGGACATCTCAATTGAAAATGGTTTGAATATTTGGGTGGTTGCAGATAACGTTCGCAAAGGTGCGGCAACCAATACGGTTCAGATTGCTGAACTGTTAATTGCTAAATACATCTAATTTAGTTTTATTTAAGTGACTACGACCACCATTCATCGAGTTGCCTTGTGTATTGAGTATCAAGGTACTCAATACTGTGGCTGGCAACGTCAGCTTGAGTGTGAGTCGGTTCAGGGACATGTAGAGCGTGCTATCTCTTCCATTGCTAACGAAGCTGTGACAATTCAGTGTGCGGGTAGAACCGATACGGGGGTTCATTCGGTTGGCCAAGTCGTTCACTTTGATACGACCGCTGACCGACCTTCCTCTGCATGGGTAAGGGGGGCGAACACCAAATTGCCCTTTGATATTCGCATTGCTTGGGCACAACCTATGGATAGTGAGTTTCATGCACGCTTTTCAGCGATAGCGCGTCAGTATCGATATGTGATTTACAATCGAAAAGTGCACTCTGCGGTGCTTGCCCAACGGGTAACTTGGCAATCGGTAAAACTTAATGAAACCTTAATGCACGAAGCCGCACAAAGCTTGTTAGGTGAGCAAGATTACCAGTCGTTTCGAGCTTCAGCGTGTCAGGCCGCGCATGCCAAGCGTGAGATTCAATCCATTAGCGTCAAGCGACAAGGTGATTTTGTATTGATTGATATTCAAGCCAATGCTTTTTTGCATCATATGGTTCGTAATATTGCAGGCACTTTAATGGAAGTGGGGCGTGGCGAACGACCAGTTTCATGGGTTAAAGAATTATTGGCAATGCAAGATCGAACCAAAGCGGGGCCCACTGCTCACCCATTTGGTTTGTATTTTGTAAATGCTCTGTACCCAGAGCACTTTGAAATTCCACGTGTGAAATTGGATGAGGTTTTGTGGCAATGTCAGTAAAGACTCGAACCCGTGTTAAAATTTGTGGTCTCACAAATGTTGATGACGCCTTAATGGTCGCACAAAGTGGCGCTGATGCCATCGGTCTGGTTTTTTACGAGCCCAGTCCTAGGCATGTTGAAATTGACCAGGCCTGCTTAATTGCTAAGGCTTTGCCGGCGTTTGTTACTAAAACCGCTTTGTTTGTGAACCCAGACGTAGATTACGTTAAAGCGGTATTGGAACAAGTTCAAATAGATTTGTTGCAATTTCATGGTGATGAAACGCCTGAGTTTTGTGAGCAGTTTAATTTGCCCTATATGAAAGCGGTTAGAATGCAAGCAAGTACTAACTTGAATGCGTTGGCTGAGCAGTATGCACTATCCTGCGGAATTCTATTAGACGCTTATAAACCAGGTGTACCGGGTGGGACAGGCGAACAGTTTAATTGGAATTGGGTGCCAAAAACCCTTAGTAAACCGATTATTTTGGCGGGTGGTTTAACCGCGGACAATATCAGTCAAGCAATTCAGGCTGTTAAACCTTGGGCCGTTGATGTCAGCGGTGGTGTTGAAGCGAGTAAAGGCTTAAAATCTTCTGAAAAAGTAACCTTATTTATGCAACAAGTTAATATAAGTTAAAACAAGTTAGTGAGACTCAATAAATGACTACAGATTTTTCAAAGTTCCCAGATAAGAACGGACATTTTGGTCCTTATGGTGGCATTTTTGCACCAGAAACCTTAATGTCTGCTTTAGAACAGTTAAATGATGAATACGAAAGTGTTAAAAATGATCCTGATTTTTTAAATGAAATCGCAGATGATTTAAGAGACTACGTGGGTCGTCCTACACCACTTTACTATGCAGAACGATGGTCTAAGTCTTTGGGCGGTGCCAAAATTTATCTGAAACGTGAAGACTTAAATCATACCGGTGCTCACAAGGTAAACAACACCATTGGTCAGGCGCTTCTGGCGAAACGTTTGGGTAAAACACGTATTATTGCAGAAACCGGTGCAGGACAACATGGTGTGGCAAGTGCCACTGTGGCCGCACGTTTAGGTTTGGAGTGTGTGGTTTACATGGGGGCGGATGATGTGGTTCGTCAATCGCCTAATGTGATGCGTATGAAAATGCTTGGTGCAAAAGTGGTTGCTGTTGAATCTGGCTCTAGAACACTAAAAGACGCGTTAAACGAAGCCATGCGCGACTGGGTAACCAATGTTGACGATACATTTTATATTATTGGAACCGTCGCTGGTCCGCACCCTTACCCTGCTATGGTGCGTGACTTTCAAGCCGTGATTGGTGAAGAGTCACGTCGCCAGATTTTAGAAAAAGAGGGCAAATTGCCCGATGCATTGCTTGCTTGCGTTGGCGGGGGTTCGAATGCGATTGGTCTGTTTCATAAGTTTTTGGCCGATGAAAGTGTCAAGATGTATGGCGTTGAACCTGCGGGACACGGTCTTGAAACTGGCCAGCATGCTGCCCCCCTTTGTATGGGAACCCCTGGCGTATTGCATGGTAACCGTACGTATCTTATGCAGGATAAAAATGGCCAAATCTTAGGCACGCATTCGATCTCAGCAGGCCTGGATTATCCAGGCGTTGGGCCAGAGCATTCTTGGTTAAAAGACGTTGGTCGAGTGAATTATGTGGCGATTGATGACGAAGAAGCCCTGCAAGGTTTTAGAGATTTAACACGTTATGAAGGGATTATCCCTGCACTTGAGACCAGTCATGCGTTGGCGTATGCCACAAAACTGGCTCCGACTATGCGTTCAGATCAAACAATTATCATTAACCTGTCGGGTCGCGGTGATAAAGATATGAACACGATTGCACAAATTGAAGGTTATGACTCTTAGGATTGATTATGGAAATGGGTAGAATTGAAGAGACATTTGCAGAACTAAAAGCGCAAGGTAAGACCGCGTTAATTCCTTATATCACTGCGGGCGATCCTCGTCCAAGTGCAACCGTGCAGTTGATGCACCGTTTGGTCAATAAGGGCGCGGATATGCTCGAGTTGGGCGTGCCTTTCTCTGATCCGATGGCCGATGGTCCGGTTATTCAAAAGGCGGTTGAACGTGCGTTAGCGCACAACGTGAGTTTGGATGATGTGTTGGAGATGGTCAGAGAGTTTCGTATACTCGACGGTGAAACGCCGATTATATTAATGGGTTATTTAAATCCTATTGAAGCCGAAGGTTATGAATCGTTTGCTGAAGCTGCCATTTCTGTGGGCGTGGATGCGGTGTTAACCGTAGATATGCCGCCCGAAGAAAGTATGGGGTATTTAGAAGCCTTGAAAGAGCATGAGATAGATCGTGTGTTTTTAGTATCACCGACCACGCCAGATAAACGTTTAGCGGCGGTGAGCGAGAAAGGGAGCGGTTTTGTCTATTACGTTTCTCTAAAAGGGGTGACGGGTTCAAAAGAATTGGACGTGGATGATGTTGCTAAACAGGTCGCTCGAATTCGTCAAAAACTAGATTTACCCATTGGTATTGGGTTTGGTATTCGTGATGGGGACATGGCCTTTAAAATGGCACAATTAGGCGATGCTGTGATTGTAGGCTCTTCGCTTGTGAGTATTATTGAAGC
>Ga0307994_1001121_pt1 | contig 16748 bp, 14 predicted proteins | sample EllFjometagen261_FD_203171 | JGI IMG/M metagenome (GOLD analysis project Ga0307994, IMG submission 203171) | Marine microbial communities from Ellis Fjord, Antarctic Ocean - #261 | ecosystem: Environmental > Aquatic > Marine > Unclassified | place: Southern Ocean | collected 2014-11-02 | reverse complement strand
GCACGACTTTGCGTTCAACCGGGCCTTTGCTGGTTGCCGGGTCGCCCACTTGTTCACAAATGGCAACCGATTCACCTAACTTAACCAAACGGGCTAAATAGCCATCGGCCGAATGATGCGGAATGCCTGCCATCGGAATCGCATTGCCTCCCGATTTTCCGCGAGCGGTTAGGGTAATGTCTAATAGTTGCGAGGCTTTTTTGGCGTCGTCATGAAATAGCTCATAAAAGTCGCCCATGCGATAGAACAGAAGGTGATTAGGGTGGTCGGCTTTAATGGCTAAGTATTGAACCATCATGGGCGTGTGCGTTGTTTGAGTTGTTGGTTTTTCGGCCATTATTACGCTTTTGTGAATTTGAAATATCAATGAAAAAGGGTATGCTAGGTCATATTATAGTAGATAACAATATTGGAGTGAGCAAGATGGGGTTTGAAACCTTAGTAACCGAAGTTGGGGCGGCGTTAAAAGCGCAAGGTCGAATGGTCGTGACCGCTGAATCTTGTACCGGCGGCATGATTGCCGAAGCCTTAACCAGTATTGGTGGCAGCACGGCTTGGTTTGACCGTGCCTATATTACCTACAGCTATGAATCTAAAAAAGAGATGCTGGGGATTAGTGAAATTACCATCCAGAAAAAAGGCGCCGTTAGCCAAGAGTGTGTGGAAGAGATGGCATTGGGCGCGTTGCAACAGTCGCATGCTAGTGTCAGTGTTTCGTGCAGTGGCATTGCTGGCCCAGGAGGCGGGTCGCCAGATAAACCGGTTGGAACGGTTTGGATTGCTTGGGCGATGCAAGGGCATGAAGCCGTTGAGAGTCAGCGTTTTCAATTTGAAGGTGATCGTCAGTCGGTACGTGAACAAACGACCGAAGCCGCTTTAATGGGAATTATGCAATTATTGAAATCTGAGTAATCAACGGATTTTCTACCTACATCAAAGTATTTGTTACGGTATTCATCACGCTATCCATAGCTTTAATTTGTAAGCGTATCTATCTAATCTTTGTCCCACTCTTTCTGGGTGGGCAATATCCTTAATAATCCTTTTTAAGGCCTATGATTTAAACCTGAATTATGGGATAATTTTTCGGTTTTACACTCGCTAATTAAAATGCATAAGTTGTTAAGTTTGCCTTTGATTTTTTAATGACGCTGTCCATTGTTTTATTAACGGTCAAGGTTCAATTAAATTCAAAGTTTTGTGTGAATAAAAATCGCACCTAATCAAATTATTGCAATTAAAAGCTAAACCAAGTCAACAAGGAATCGTCGTAAATGAATGACAATAAACAAAAAGCATTGGCCGCCGCGTTAGGTCAAATAGAAAAGCAATTTGGTAAAGGCTCAATCATGCGTATGGGTGACAGCGATGTGCCTCGTGATATCGCATCGATTTCAACGGGTTCACTTGGTTTAGATATGGCGTTGGGCATAGGCGGTCTGCCAAAAGGCCGTGTGGTTGAGATTTACGGGCCAGAGTCATCGGGTAAAACAACGTTAACCTTACACGTTATCGCAGAAGCTCAAAAACTGGGTGGCACGGCGGCATTTGTGGATGCAGAGCACGCTTTGGATCCAATTTACGCTGAAAAGTTGGGTGTAGACGTTGATAACTTATTGGTTTCTCAGCCAGATACGGGTGAGCAAGCGTTAGAAATTACCGATGCCTTAGTTCGCTCTGGTGCGGTAGATATCGTGGTTATTGACTCGGTTGCGGCTCTAACACCTAAAGCGGAAATTGAAGGCGACATGGGTGACTCTCACATGGGTCTGCAAGCACGATTGATGTCACAAGCGTTACGTAAGTTAACTGCGAACATCAAGCGTACTAATACTTTAGTAATCTTCATTAACCAGATTCGTATGAAAATTGGTGTGATGTTCGGAAGCCCAGAAACCACAACGGGTGGTAATGCATTGAAATTTTACGCGTCTGTTCGTTTAGACATTCGTCGTATTGGAGCCATTAAAAAAGGCGACGAAATTCTAGGTAACGAGACGCGCGTTAAAGTGGTTAAGAACAAAGTAGCGCCACCCTTTAAACAAGTCGAGTTTGATATTCTTTATGGAAAAGGGATTTCACGAGAAGGTGAAATTATCGACTTAGGTGTGAAAGAGAAGCTGATTGATAAATCGGGTTCTTGGTATGCCTACAACGGTCAAAAAATTGGGCAAGGTAAAGACAATGTGCGCATGTTCTTACTTGAAAACCCAGAGATTGCTGAAACGTTGATGGCACAGATTAAAGAAATTATGATGCCAGCAAAAGTAGAGAAAGTTAAAAAAGAAGTGGTTAAAGAAACAGCCGCTGAGTAACGTTGAAAAAAGCCGAAGACTTTATTGAAAACCTTAAGCAAAGCGGTGCATTTGAAGATGCAACGGAGCTTGAGGTGGGTAAGTCGAAGGCACAAACGGACTCTGAGAAGTTTGTTGATCAACTCTTCAAACAGATAGAGTCCCGAGCGGTGCTGTTATTAGCGATACGTGAACACGGTGCCAAAGAGCTCAAAACCAAATTAGTAAGCAAGTTTCCGGAAACGCCAGAGTTGTTAGCGGAAGCCCAAGAACCAGCAGGCCTGGTTAAATGTGTGATTGAAGACGTAATTCAGTATTGCCAAAAAAATAATTGGCAAAGTGATGAACGTTATATTGAGCAAGCGGTGCGCAGTATGATGGAGAAAGGCCAAGGGCCAATGAAAATCCGTCAAAAACTTCAGCAGGCCTGTCAAGATTCAAGTTTGATTAATGCCTACTTGGATATTGAATTTCAAGACTGGTTAGAGGTTGCAACCGCCGTCATGCTAAAAAAATATGGCGATTTGAGCAGGCCTGCCAACAGGAATGAACAAGCAAAGCGCATGCGTTTTTTGCAAAGCCGAGGGTTTTCACCTGAGGTTATCTGGAAAGTGTTTCGTTGATTGGTTAGCATGCTTGTTCTAATGCGTTTTGATACAAATAACAATCGTGGAAAAGGCGAATACCTAATCGGCGGTTCATGCAGTTTTTTATATTTATTTGAATAAGGTTTAAACCCTATGACCAGTGCAGAACTTAGAAAGGCTTTTTTAGACTTTTATGTTAAGCAAAATCACACGGCTGTTCACTCAAGTCCTGTTGTGCCTGCAAACGATCCAACCTTGTTGTTTACCAACGCAGGGATGGTGCAGTTTAAAGAGACATTTCTAGGTCAAGAGCAGCGTGATTACACGCGTGCCACGTCGGTTCAGCGTTGTATTCGTGCCGGTGGTAAACACAATGACTTAGAAAACGTGGGTTACACCGCACGTCACCACACTTTTTTTGAGATGTTGGGTAACTTTAGTTTTGGAGATTACTTTAAGCACGAAGCCATTCAGTTTGCTTGGGACTTTTTAACCAAAGAGTTAAAGCTGCCTGAAGAGAAGTTATGGGTCACCGTATTTGATGAAGACCAAGATACCGAAAATATCTGGTTAAACGAAATGGGCATCAGTTCTGAACGTTTTTCTCGTTGTGGCGCCAAAGACAACTTCTGGTCAATGGGCGATACTGGACCGTGTGGACCGTGTACTGAAATTTTTTATGATCACGGTGCCGATGTCGCCGGTGGAGCACCTGGTTCACCGGATGAAGATGGCGATCGTTATATTGAAATTTGGAACTTGGTGTTTATGCAGTTTGACCGTTCAGCAGACGGCACGCTAACGCCTTTGCCAAAACCTTCGGTAGACACCGGGATGGGCTTGGAGCGTTTGGCGGCGGTCATGCAGGGTGTGCATAACAACTACGACATAGATTTGTTTCAAGCGTTAGTTAAAAAAGCCTCAGAATTAACGGGTGAAAAACAGCTTAGTAATAACTCATTGCGTGTTATTTCAGACCATATTCGTTCTTGTGCTTTCACCATTGCTGATGGCGTTATGCCGTCTAATGAAGGTCGTGGGTATGTGTTGCGTCGTATTATTCGTCGTGCTATTCGTCATGGTTATAAATTAGGTCAAAGCCAACCGTTTTTCTATCAGATTGTGCCAACATTGGTCGAGCAGATGGGCGAAGCCTATCCAGAATTAACGGCTGAACAAGACAATGTAATGCGTGTGTTAAAGCTTGAAGAAGAACGCTTTGCTGAAACCTTAGAAAACGGCATGAAACTTCTTGAAGATTACATTACCGAGTTAAACGGAAAGGTGATTGCCGGAGATGTGGCGTTTAAATTGTATGATACCTTTGGCTTCCCGTTTGACTTGACCGCTGATGTGGCGCGCGAGAAAGGCTTAAGCGTTGACGAGAAAGGCTTTAAGGTCGCGATGGAAGCGCAGCGTGAGCGTGCGCGTTCTGCGAGTTCGTTTGCCAGTACGGCGCAAAATCGAGTGGATTTTGACGGTCAAACCCAGTTTATTGGTTATAACCAAGATGAAGCCGATGCCAATATTCTCGCTATTTTTGTAAATGGTAAGTCGGTTGAGTCGGTTTCTGAAGGCACTGAAGCCACAATTATTCTTGACCAAACGCCATTTTATGCAGAGTCGGGTGGCCAGGTCGGTGACAGCGGTAGCTTAACCGAAGGCATGCACAGCTTCCATATTGACGACACTCAAAAACAAGGTAAATTGTTTTTACATCATGGTAAAGCCACGGCAGGCACTATCTCGGTAGGGTCGGCTATTCACGCTAAAATTAATATTAGCGATCGTCGTGCCAGTGAAAAAAATCACTCAGCCACCCACCTTTTGCATGCAGCGTTGCGTTCTGCGCTAGGGACGCACGTTCAGCAAAAAGGCTCTTTGGTTAAAGCGGATCGTTTACGTTTTGACTTCTCGCACTTTGAACCCATTTCGGGCTCTCAGCTTCGCGACATAGAAAAACTGGTTAACCAAAACATTATGCATAACGAGCACGTTGGCATGAATGAGATGGACATTGACTCCGCCAAAGAGAAGGGCGCAATGGCGCTGTTTGGTGAGAAGTATGGCGATGTGGTACGCGTGGTTGATATGGGCGATTTCTCAGTCGAACTTTGCGGCGGTACGCACGTAAACGCTGTGGGTGATATTGGGCCTTTCCGCATAGTTTCAGAAAGTGGTATTGCTTCTGGCGTACGTCGTATTGAAGCCATTACAGGCAACGCGGCGTGGGATGCAATTTACACCGAAGACGATGCGATACTTCAGGTTGCGGATGCGATTAAGTCCGATAAAAATCAAGTATCCAGTAAGATCATTCAAGTCATGAATGACTGTAAAGCGCTAGAAAAAGAACTTAAGCAGTTGCAAGGTAAGTTAGCCTCATCACAGGGGGCGGATATGGCTTCTCAAGCGATTGAAGTGAATGGCGTGAAAATGCTTGCCGCTAAAATGGAAGGTGCGGATGGAAATACCCTACGTGAAACCATGGACAAGCTAAAAGATAAGCTTGAGCCAGCGGTGATTGTATTGGCCGCAACCGATGGCAATAAAGTCTCGGTTGCTGCGGGTGTAAGTAAATCGGTTACTAACCGTTTTAAGGCCGGTGAGTTAGTCAATCATGTTGCCCAGCAAGTGGGTGGTAAAGGCGGTGGTCGCCCAGATATGGCCATGGCCGGTGGTAGTGATCCAAGTAAATTAGACGAAGCACTCGCCTCTGTTCAGGCGTGGGTTGAGTCAAAAGAGTAAGCATACAAAATGGCATTAATTGTTCAAAAATATGGTGGAACCTCCGTTGCTAACGTTGAGCGTATCCAAAACGTCGCCAATAAGGTGGCTCAGTTTGTCGATGATGGTCACCAAGTTGTGGTGGTGTTGTCGGCAATGAGTGGTGAAACAAACCGTCTTATGGCGATGGCTAATGAAATTCAGGATCGTCCATCAAAACGTGAGTTAGATGTGATGTTAACAACGGGCGAACAGGTTACGATTGCTTTGTTGAGTATGGCATTGCAACAGAAAGGCTATCCAGCCATCTCTTTTACGGGTTGGCAGGTTCCGATTCGAACCGATGACGCTTTCACCAAAGCACGCATCGCCGAGATTGACAGTGACAAGATGCGCTATCAACTTGATGCAGGAAAAGTCGTTGTGGTTGCTGGCTTTCAAGGTATTAATACAGCGGGCGAAATTACGACTTTGGGTCGCGGTGGTTCAGATACGACTGCAGTTGCTTTGGCAGCGGCATTGAATGCGGATGAGTGCCAAATTTATACCGATGTGGACGGTGTTTACACCACCGATCCTCGGGTAGAGCCAAAAGCCAAGCGTCTTGAAAAGATTACCTATGATGAGATGCTTGAGCTAGCCAGTTTGGGCGCAAAAGTATTGCAGATTCGTTCGGTTGAGTTTGCTAGCAAATATAACGTACCGTTAAGAGTTTTGTCGTCTTTGAAAGAGGGCGGCGGAACGTTGATTACCTCAGAAGAACACTTTAAGGAAAATGAGATGGAACAACCTCTAATCTCCGGGATTGCGTTTAGTCGTGATGAAGCAAAATTAATGATTTTAGGTGTGCCTGATAAACCTGGCGTTGCTTATCAGATCATTGGGCCGATAGCCGATTTGAATATTGATATTGATATGATTATCCAAAACCAAGGCATTGACGGCACCACCGACTTTACGTTTACCGTTGGGCGTTTAGATGCTGCGGTGGCATTAGACGTATTGCAAAGTACGGCTAATAAATTAGGTGCACGTGAAGTATTGTCTGACGATACCATCGTCAAGCTTTCTATGGTTGGTGTGGGAATGAAATCACATGCTGGGATTGCCAGTACCGTATTTAAAACCTTAGCGGACAATGATATTAATATTCAAATGATAGGAACGACTGAGATTAAAATATCGGTCATTATTGAAGAAGCTAAGCTTGATTTAGCCGTTCAAGCATTACATGAAGCGTTTGATTTAGATAAATAATTGCTTACTACTTTGCTTAATAGCCCAGATTTTCTGGGTTTTTTTGTGTCTAAAACTTACGTATAAGTTTCACGGCGCACTCCCATAAAATAATTTTATAACAGGTGATAAGTAATACTGAGTTGTACTTACTTTGTTAAAGAGGTTATAATACTAGAATATACTTATATTGGGCAGTAGATTATGTTGGTTTTAACACGAAAAGAAAGTGAAACACTGGTAATCGGAAATGATATAAAGTTGACGATACTTTCAGTTAAAGGCGGTCAAGTTCGAGTTGGAATAGAGGCGCCAAAGAGTGTTTCAATCCAAAGGTCAGAGCTTTTAGGCGTGGTGGAGGGTGTCACTGAGCCGAAAGTAGCCATAGCGAAGTAGCTCTAGATTTATAAAGTTTCATAAGGTTATTAAAGCGCATTTGCTTTCACCGTTTATAGGGTTTGTTAAACCTAATAAAATAGTTTTAAATAATAGGTGTTATTGGTTTACAAGCCGTGTCATAACTTGTATCATACGCGCAGAATTTGGAGACGTGGCCGAGCGGCTGAAGGCGCTCCCCTGCTAAGGGAGTATAGGGTTTATAGCTCTATCGAGGGTTCGAATCCCTCCGTCTCCGCCATTTTCTATTTGTTGAATATAAAGAATAATATTGGTTGACACAACATAGATTATCTTTATAATACGCTCCAACAAAACACGCGCCCGTAGCTCAATTGGATAGAGTACTCGGCTACGAACCGAGCGGTTAGGGGTTCGACTCCCTTCGGGCGCACCATATTTTAAACCTCGTTTAGTCTTAGATTAAACGGGGTTTTTTATTGTCTAAGTTTTATTCCCTGTCTTTTTCTTCGCTTTTCTTATTTGCCATTTATAATCAAATAATTGTTTCTTTAATCATTAAGTGATTCGTTTATTTAGACCTTAGTGTTTGTAACACGATTATTTATAAGCGACTTAGGAGAGTCTATGCATATAGTGCATATTTCAGATACACATGGAAAGCATCGTGATTTGAGTTTGCCCGCAGGTGATGTTTTAATTCATTCTGGGGATTTTTCTCAATATGCGATAGATGTAGAAACCGTCGATTTTCTAGATTGGTTTAGAGGTCAGCCTTTTAAGCATAAGATTATGATTGCGGGCAATCATGATAAAACGTTAAGTGACTGCAACGGGGATGAGTTAAAGCATTATGACTTTGATGGCATTCACTACCTAAATGGCGGTGCAGTCGTGATTGATGGTATTAAATTTTATGGTTCCCCCCAAACGCCTTCTGATTTTTTGATGCCCTTTACTTACTTTAGGGAGGATGCTGAAGAAGCGTGGCAAGACTTACCGGTTGATATTGACGTTCTCATTACGCATGGCCCGATAAATGGTGTGCTGGATAGTGGTTATGGTTGTCATGTATTGAAGGATAAAGTAGACAGGATGGCGGATTTAAAAGCGCATCTTTTTGGTCATATTCATGAATCAACAGGCCTGTTGAAAATTGAGGGTACGTTTTTTTCAAATGCCGCTCAGTCTGTTCATTTAATAGCACTTGATTAATGAAGCGTGTTTTCATTCGAAAGACATCATTAACGTATTTATAATGCTCTTGATTAGATGGCGTGGTGAGTTCTTAAAGGTTTGGGTCGCGTGCCTAAAACTTACTAACCGTATTTTATTTAGCTGAATCTGATAAAGTTGGGATACGTGATTATTTGAATAAAAATCATTCCGGTAGAGTTGTTTAGGTTTTACTGGGTCAGTATGGGTGCATAGGCAATCAATAAGGAAGTTTGATAATGCGTTTTCAGATGTTAACCGTAAACACGAGTTTTAGAGTATTTCAGCAGGCCTGTTGGTTTGTGGGATTGCTGGTTTTATCTACTTTGATTCATGCGCAGCAGCCTTTATTTGATAGTCATCTGCACTATGGGGGAGAGGATGTTAAGCATTATTCGCCCAAGCAAGTCATTGAGGTTTTTGATCGTAATCAGGTTGCTTACGCATTGGTGTCGAGCACGCCTAATGATGGAACGGAAGCGCTTTATGAGTATGCACCCAAACGAATTATTCCGTTTTTGGGATTGTATCGAACCTTGAAAGATAAGCGGGATTGGATGTGGGATGAGTCGGTGGTTCCGCGCTTAGAATCCGCTTTAGATGCGGGTATTTATCGTGGCATTGGCGAGTTTCATATTTTTGCAAAAGATCGCAAGAGTCCGGTGTTAAAACGCATTGTTGAAATTGCGGTTGAACGTAATTTGATGCTGCAAGTGCATGGTGACGCTGAGATATTGGATGAGATCTTTAGCCAAGCGCCCAATGTTACTATTTTGTGGGCACACCTTGGCACCACGCCGGAGCCAGACTTTTTGCGGGCCGTACTGACACGTCATCCAACCAACTTGTTTATTGATACCTCGGTAAGGGATAAGCAGCTTTTAAAAACAGGCGGTTTGACTAAAGAATGGCAAACGTTGTTTATCGATTACCAAGACCGTTTTATGATTGCGGTGGATACCTTTAGTGTAAATCGCTGGAATACGTTTGATTCTGTGGTTGCAGATATTCATAATTGGTTGGGAGATTTACCCCCTGAAGTTTCTAAAAAGCTGGCTTACGATAATGCTTACAATTTACTAATTAAGCCAGATTCAGCTGCAAACTGAGCAGGCCTGTTCAGTTTGTAAAGACATTAAAAAGCCTCGAGTATTTCGAGGCTTTTTAATGTGTTACAGGTCTTATTTAATACTGTATTTAGTTCTATTACGGCAGAACAAATCCAATAGCTTCGTGCACCGACTTAAGCGTTTGTGATGCTTGGCTGCGTGCTTGTTCTGCACCGGTTTTGAGTACCTCACGCAGGTAAGCTTCGTCTTCACGAATAGCATGAAAACGATGTTGCATTGGTTGTAAGTAGTCAACCACCAGTTCCCCTAGTTCGACTTTAAGGTGGCCGTACATTTTGCCTTCAAAGTGTTTCTCTACGTCTGCAATCGACTTACCACTTATGACTGAGTAGATGGTCAGAAGGTTTGAAATCCCTGGCTTGTTTTCTAGATCGTAATGAATGTCTGTACCCGAGTCGGTGGTGGCTTTTTTAAACTTTTTGATAATGGTTTTTGGATCATCTAGTAAGCCAATAAAGTTGTTTTTGTTTTCGTCCGATTTTGACATCTTAGAAAGCGGGTCTTGCAAACTCATAATGCGACCACCCGAGGTGGTGGGTGGAATAAATGGCTCCGGGACTTTAAACAGCTCTTTACCAAAGCGGTTGTTGTAACGGGTCGCTAAATCACGGGTTAATTCTAAATGCTGCTTCTGATCCGCGCCTACCGGCACCATCTCCGCTTGGTAAAGCAAAATGTCGGCGGCCATTAACACCGGGTAATCGTAAAGCCCTACATTGATGTTTTGTGAATGTTTTTGTGATTTATCTTTAAATTGCGTCATGCGGTTTAGCTCACCCATATAGGTAGAGCAGTTTAAAATCCACGCTAATTCTGAATGTTCAGGTACGTGAGATTGAATGAATACGGTGCTTTTATCTGGGTTAATGCCTGCGGCTAAATACAGTGCTACAAAATCTAAACTGCGTTTATGAAGGGCTTTTGGGTCTTGTTCAACGGTAATGGCATGCATGTTAACTAATGAAAATAGGCAGTTGTAATCATCTTGCATCTTAACCCAGTTTTTAATTGAGCCAATGTAGTTGCCAATCATTAGGTCGCCAGAAGGCTGGATTCCACTTAAAAGCGTTGGTTTTGTCTTTGTCATAACGAGTCTTTTCTTTGTTTTAGGCGTATTTAAAGTGGCATTATTTTCGCACTTTCTAAAGCGAAACACTAGGTTAAAGCCGAGAATGATAGGATTCTTTCTTGGTGTTCTGGTTTGATCTTTTGGTATGGCTTAAAGAAGGAACGGAATCAGTTTTTTAGTGCGTGTTTGATATGCTTCGTAGTCGGGTAATTTTTCTGTTAACAGTGATTCTTCATAGGTTAACTTAATAAGTAAAATGATCAATAGATTGGCGTAGACGGATAGGTTGACCCAATTTAGGTTTACAAACACCAATGGAAAAAAGAACAACGCAATTGAGAAATACATAGGGTGACGAATAAACTGGTAAGGCCCGTGCGTGACCAGTTCGATATCTGGCATGGGGTCTGGAATAATATTAAAGTGGCCTATGTGCATGGTTTTTAACGCCCATAAGCCAATAATAATGGCGGCACCTTGCGTGATGAGCACTATGATATTTACACTTAAAGGTAGAAGCAGTAATAACACAGCGATCAGTGTAAATTGCAATGTCACTAATGAAAAAGAGACGATTGGGTGTTTGATGCTGGTCATGTTATGTGCTCCAAATGAAAAGGTTGAATTTAATTAGAGCGCTTAAACGTGTTAAACATCTTCATAAATAGGTTAATGCCCAAAAGCATTAACTTATTTATTTTACATGGAACTTTGGAGACCGTTTGTCGATTTCAGTTTTATGTGAAATGGCCTTATAGCCTTATTTACTCGAAGCTTTCTCCTAAGTCTCCACCGGTTAATTCGCGATAGATATGAACCGCATTGTTTTCATGAGTTTGATCATATACTGGGCGATCTTTGTAAGCAGATTGATCAATTTTACCCATATCAAGTTCATTGCCCCCCGCGTCGATAATGGCTTGTACTTCTTTGTGCATGAACTTTAGATAATCGTAGGTGTCTTCTTTGACTTTTTGCATGGTGGTTGGCTCACCGTGTCCTGGAATAACCAAGACATCTGCAGGCATGGCCGCCATAAAGACTTCAAAGGTTTCAGCCCATTTTTGAGTGTCCGTATAAGAGAACAGGGCAAGCATTCGTTTGTTATAGGCTAAGTCACCAGGTAAAACAATATTGCGTTTTGGCAAATAGACGATGGTAGAGCCAGGCGTGTGCCCGGGGCCAAAGTTCAAGATTTCGATTTGCTCTCCGCCACCCACATCTACCGTTATTTTATCGTCAAAGGTGATAAATTTATCTGATACATCTCGGGCCGATTCGGTTATTGCACGGCCAACACGCACGGCCCAGCTCTCTTTAATGTTGGCGTACGCATTGTGGAAATCCTGATTAGCAACACTGTGCGAATACAGGTTTTTAACCCCTTGATCTACCCAGTAACTTGCACCTAGGTAAGCGTGACCTTGACTGTTTTCGACCGCTACCCATTTAACAGGCTTATCGGTAATGGCTTTAATTTGTTGGTGGAACGAGTAGGCGACCGCTGGACTCGGTCCTGCATTAAATACAAATACACCGTCTTCAAAAATAATAAAGGTAAGGTTGTTGTTTAACCCAAAGTTACTTGGGTTGTGCCAAATTAAGCTTCCCACTACCGTATAGACTCCGTCAGCTACTTTAATGGGTGCGGGAAGGGCAAGTTTTTTACCGATGTACCCCACTTTTTTCTGTGTTGTGGCTACATCACCTTGATACGCATCTACACTTTTTCCTATCAGTTCGCCACCTGGAAAGGCTTTCATCTCCGCTGCATAGGTTTTAAAGCTGTCTGTGTAGACGTCTTGAGATTGTGCATAAGTTGACATAGGTATACTTAAAGTAAGGGCTATTGCACTGGTTAAGAGTGTTTTTTTCATCATTTTAATCCTTTAATCAGTCTGTTTATCAACGCTGATACTTGACCAGCAGGTTTTGGTTATATCATCAAGGTAGTGGTTTAACGGGTGTTCAAGTAAGCCGTCTAAACCAAGCTGAATAATGCGCAATACGCCGCCATAACTGCTGGCAGCGGCGACCATAACATCCATTTTTTTTAGATTACCTTGCTCCATGCCTTGACTAATTACGTCCCGTAAAATAACAAACGGTTTGGCGGAACAGATGGGTAGAGCATCAGGCAAAAACTCTTTGTGGCGTGCATTTAAGATGAACTGCATAATCTGTGGATAGGTTTCGGCGGTATAAAACATCCACTTGCAAAGTCCATAGAAGCGATCCCAACTGGATGCGTAGGTCGCTAATATTTGTTTTTGCTCGTTTTCAACCTGTGTCAATAAGCTCTGCATTAAGGTTTCGGCAATGGACTCTTTATCGCCAAAGCCATGGTAAATTGAACCTGTGCTTACGCCTGAGTGCTTTACTAGGTCAGGAATGGAGGTGTTAAAGTAGCCTTTATCGACAAATAAAATTAACGCACTATTTAAAATGGCCTGTTTGGTTTTGCTGATATTGTCATCTTGTATGAACATTTGCAGTGATCCAAAATAGTTAGGCTTTAATTAAAACACGTATTCTAGAATAATTATTCTATTTTCGGTATAGAATTTTTTTATTGGTTTCTAAAACCCTCTTGCTCTCGCTCTATACTTCTTGTGGTGAGGTGGTATTATTCAGTTAGACAAAACTTAAGGGGGTAAGGTTAATGATTTATTTATTTCGTATCTTTGATGATGACCGCGAAGATTATTTGGAGTTTGTAGACCGTGAAGAAGTGGTTCGGCGTTATCAATCTGAGAGGTTACCTTCGCGTTTTGATTGGTCTACCATGCCGATTGATAAAGCGATAGAGGGTGAGAAGCGAACGCCTAACCTGTCTGTTTTGAATGCTATGAAGGGCCGTGGCGATACCAACGTCGTTCGTGTTGTTATCGAAAGTGAGATTAAGTGGTTTTCGCCAAGTAGCACGTATGAAATACCTTCCGAATATACGATTGCTATTAAGTTTTTTACAACGAGTTGCATTGATCATAGATTAACCACGTGTCATCACGAGGTTTTTGATGTGATTAGAGAGTCACGTTTTCGATCTTTGGCACAGCAAGCGATTACAAGTATTTTACATCGTGTTAATGAAAGTCAGTGCGCCGTTAAGCTTGATCAGTATCTAAATATGAATTTGCGAAAATTAAAGAAATACGGCGTCACTTCGCTACAAGTTAATGGCTCTTACCTTGATCTTAAAACCAATATTTCACAACAGTCTGTGTCTTGCCCATTCTTTAACATGTTTATGGATGAACTGTTGGATTTGTGTATTAATAAAGAACTTGAATTGGTTGGGGAGACGAGAATTCATAAAAAAGAGATATAACGCCTTCTAAATACATCTAAAACTATGAACTTAGAGTAAAAGTCGCTAAAATGGGTGGCTAATTTCAGAGGTACGTCCACGGCACTTTATGCAACGAATTATTCGTAAAATCACATCCCTTTTTTCAAAACGAAAATCTTCTCGACCTATCTCTTATGAAGATGGGCTTTCTCCCGTTGTTCTCCGTCGAGAAGAACACAACATCTCTCGCCAAGATATTGACAAGCCAGCCCTAGATGTTCTTTATGGACTAAAGCGTGCAGGCTATGAAGCCTATTTGGTTGGCGGTTGTGTTCGTGACCTTCTGTTAGGCTTAGAACCCAAAGACTTTGACGTGGTGACCAACGCAGAGCCTGAAGAGATTAAAGCAGTCTTTAAGCGAAACTGTCAGTTGATTGGTCGTCGCTTTCGATTAGCGCATGTTCGCTATGGCAGAACCGTGATCGAAGTAGCCACATTTCGTGGGCAAGGTAATGGTCAAAATAGGCAAGATTATTTTGGGCGTAACGGTAAGCAGAGCGGTAAAGCACGTGAAGTGGATGATACCGGTCGTTTAGTCCGTGACAATGTTTATGGAACAATCGAAGAAGATGTCTGGCGTCGAGACTTTACGGTTAATGCGCTTTATTACAATATTCGTGATTTCAGTATTATCGATTACACGGGTGGATTGGATGATATTGATTTCGGCGAATTACGTTTGATTGGAGACCCAGAAACCCGATACCGTGAAGACCCAGTGCGGATGATTCGTGCGATTCGTTTTGCCGCCAAACTTGGCTTTAAAATAGAGAAGCAGACCGAAAAACCCATTATGGAACTGGCTTATTTATTTGAAGAGGTTTCTAACGCTCGATTATTTGAAGAGGTGTTGAAGCTTTTCCATAGTGGTGTCGCTATTCAGGTATTTGAGAAACTCCGTCACTTTGGTTTGTTCAGTCATCTGTTTCCGCTAACCGATAAAATGTTGGAAAATGAGTCTGAAGGTTTTCCAAGAATGTTAGTGATTGAAGCGTTAAAAAGCACCGATCAGCGGATACGAGCAGGTAAAACGGTTAATCCGTCTTTCTTGTTTTCAGCCATGTTATGGGAACCCATGCAGCAGCGCAAACAAATACATTTAAACGATGGTTTACCGCCACAAGATGCATTTCATGCGGCGGCCAACGATGTGATTGAACAGCAGATTAAACGCACGGCGATTCCCAAGCGGTTCACTGCGCAAATGCGTGACATCTGGAACCTTCAGCACCGGTTACCTAATCGTCATGGTAGCAAAGCTCAGAAGCTTCAAGAGCATCCGCGTTTTAGAGCGGCGTATGATTTTTTGGGTATCCGTGTTGAAGCAGGCGAGACCGATTTAGCCGATTTGTTTGATTGGTGGACAGAGTATCAAGAGAAAGATTTGGTTGATCAGGTTGCCTTTGCAAATGAACTAACAAAACCTGAAAAGTCGCCACGCCGCCGTCGCAATAACCGTAATTTTTATCGTAAGCGTAGCCAGAAAGGTTCATCAGACACTTCTCAGGATTAATCATGCCGTTGCATTCTGTATATATCGGTTTAGGCAGTAATTTATCTGAGCCTGTTGAGCAGGTTAAGAAGGGGCTTAAGTTACTAGAATCTATATCTGAGACACGAGTAGTGAAAAGTTCACAACTTTACGCTTCTAAACCGCAAGGACCGCAAGATCAACCTGATTTTGTCAATGCGGTTAGTTTGATTGAAACCGCCTTAACCCCCTTTGAATTATTGGATACACTGCAACAACTTGAATTGCAACAAGGGCGAATTAAAAAACGCCGCTGGGGTGAGCGGGTTATTGATCTTGATATTATCCTATTTGGTGATCAAGTTATTGATTCGGAACGTTTAACTATTCCGCATAAAGAGATCGGTAATCGTGATTTTGTACTTTTACCGCTTTCTGAAATTTCACCAGGCCTGCTTATTCCTAACTTAGGTTCACTGAGTGATATTATTGCAAGGCTTGACACCAACTATGTCACCCCTTGGCAGTCTCCTTAAGCGCACCTTCGCACACCCGTTAGTTTGTGTTGCCTAAACCCATTCGAATAAACCAAACCGTTGAATTAATTTATTGGACTTACTTATGCGTAAAACCCTCTCTCAACTTAAAAAACAATATCAAGCAAATGAGAAAATTGTGTGTTTGACCGCTTATGATGCCAGCAGTGCTTATTGGGTTGCAGAAGCGGGCGTGGAGGTGATTTTGGTCGGTGATTCACTGGGTATGGTAGTACAAGGTCACAGCACAACACTCCCCGTCTCGACCGATGATATGGTTTACCATACACAAATGGTACAACGCGGAAATCAACAGGCCTGGTGTATTGCAGACTTGCCGTTTATGAGCGATGCTTCTTTAGAACTTGCCTTGCAGACGGCTGCTCGTCTCATGAAAGAGGGGGGAGCAAATATGGTTAAGCTTGAAGGTGGTGAGCGTATTGTACCGATTGTAAAAGCCTTATCTGCTATGGGTGTGCCGGTCTGTGGGCATTTGGGTTTGTTGCCACAATCCGTAGAAAAATACGGGTATCAGGTAAAGGGCCGAGATACTGCCTCAGCTGATTTGTTACTTAAAGAGGCGTTTGCTTTGCAGTTAGCCGGCATTGATATGTTGGTGTTAGAGTGCGTGCCGACTGCCTTAGCGCAAGACATTACAGAACAATTGGATATTCCCGTGATTGGAATTGGTTCAGGCAAATATACTTCTGGACAAGTCTTGGTCTACCACGATTTATTAGGTTTGACGGTGGGTAAGGCGCCTAAGTTTAGTAG
>Ga0307994_1001108_pt1 | contig 16865 bp, 13 predicted proteins | sample EllFjometagen261_FD_203171 | JGI IMG/M metagenome (GOLD analysis project Ga0307994, IMG submission 203171) | Marine microbial communities from Ellis Fjord, Antarctic Ocean - #261 | ecosystem: Environmental > Aquatic > Marine > Unclassified | place: Southern Ocean | collected 2014-11-02 | reverse complement strand
GCCAAAAGCGCGTTTCCGTTACAAAAAGTCTGCGCTAAAACGGGTAAACAAGCCTCAACGTATTATCAAGTTGTTGAACGTAATGTGACCAACCAAACAACTCAAGTTATCTTTAAACCGATTACCGGACGCACCCACCAACTTCGCGTTCACAGCGCCGAAATTAACCACCCTATTTTAGGCTGTGATCTCTATGCCACTGATCAAGCTTTTTTTAAAGCGAGTCGATTAATGCTGCACGCCAGCCATATTGAATTTTTTCACCCTGTCACTGCCAAAATGATGGTTTTTGAGTGTCCTGCCCCTTTTTTAAAGTAAGCAGGCCTGCTCACTCTTAGAGGTTTGCTTTTTATTAGCTGGGTTCTGTTTATAAAATAAACAAAGTTGTTGATAGACACGCGGGTAAACACGCTGTAACTGCGCGGGCGATTCAAAAAAGTATTCGGTACTTACGGCAAAAAACTCCGCTGGATTGGTTGCCGCATAGGGGTTAATGGCCGGCTTCATTCCTTGACGTATCTGTTTTTGTAACTGTTCATAAGCCTGTTCAAAGGCTTTAAACCAAGCGGACTCGCTCATATTGGAATGCAAAGGCGGATGCCCGTTGGTTTGGCCATCCAGCATATCCAGTTTATGCGCCATCTCATGCATTAACACCTGATTGGCATGAGCTCTAAGCGGATGCGGTGCATCTTCTTGCCAGTTAATAATAATGCCGCCTTGATAATTCGTTTCACCCGATTCAATCGCCGTTTGACTGAACAATGAACCATCTGGGCTTAAGAGGTTTTCTCGACCATTCCGAAACGGCGTTGGGTAAACAATAAGGTAATTCCAATTACGTAACCAACTCAAAGAAGTGAGATTATTCACGGACGCCAAACCAAACACCATCATGGCGGCTTGCGTTGCAATCATAATACGGATTTCATCCGTCAAGACCATGCCTTGAACAGGAATGATCGTTTTCAATCTTAAAACCTCACCCGCTAACACTCTAAGCTGACGTTTTTCGTCTGCCAAATAACCTTGTGCCATGGGCATTTGAGCAATCGTTTTATGCCACAAACGTAACGGGATTTTGCTCTGCTTTAAACGATGAAGTAGAACCGCATGTTGAATTTTTTTAACTAAATTCATTATTCATTCGATATGGCTAACCTTTTATTTCAAGGGACAAACGCTTGAACCTGATTGCTCTGCATACACTTTTTGAATCGCTTTATGTGCTCTTAGCTGTTCAACCACTAAGGTATAGTCAATCATTGAAACCGCCTCCGAAAACTCAATCTTAACATCGCCATCTTTTCTGACACTGTAAGACGCCAAAGAGTCTAAACCTGAATCAAATAAAATTTCTGCAACCGCACTATCGGCCACACTTTGAATCTGTTTTTCTTCTTTTGTAAGGGTGATATCAACACTACACGCGGTCAACAGGGTGAATGCCATTGAAAAAACAATAAATTTTAATGTATTCATAAGAGTTCCTTTTATTAGGTTTAAATTGCATTTAAACAATACGTTCTATAAAACGATAAGTAAGCAAATAGGCAATGAAAAAAAGCCCATAAAAGTGAGCAGGCCTGCTAACTTTTACGAGCTTTTAATTTCAAACAAGCGTTTTAAATCCGATTAAATCGAATCAATAATCGCATTCAATGTGGCACTTGGACGCATAACAGCTGAGGTTTTAGCGGTATCTGGCTGATAGTAACCACCAATGTCCACGGCAGAGCCTTGCGCGCTATTTAACTCAGCCACAATTTTATCTTCGTTCGCCTTTAATGCTTCTGCAACCGGTGTGAAACGCGCTTTTAAATCGGCATCATCAGTTTGTGAGGCAAGTTCTTGTGCCCAATACAAACTTAAATAGAAGTGACTGCCGCGGTTATCTAACTCCCCTACTTTACGAGAAGGTGACTTATCGTTATCTAAGAACTGCCCCGTAGCTTTGTCTAACGCACTGGCCAACACTTGTGCCTTGACGTTATCAAAATTAAACGAAAGGTGTTCTAACGAGACCGCTAACGCTAAAAACTCACCCAACGAATCCCAACGTAAATGGTTCTCTTTTATTAGCTGCTGAACGTGCTTAGGGGCAGACCCCCCTGCGCCTGTTTCAAACAATCCGCCACCATTCATTAATGGCACAATTGATAACATTTTTGCAGAGGTTCCCAACTCTAAAATCGGGAACAGATCGGTTAGGTAGTCACGCAATACGTTACCGGTCACTGAAATCACATCTTTGCCATCTTTAACATGGCGAAGCGTATAACGAGTGGCTTCGGCAGGGGCCATAATGTGAATTTCTAACCCTTCTGTATCGTGGTGCGTAAGATAGTCGGAGACCTTTAAAATCATCTCATGGTCATGGGCACGCTCGGTGTCTAACCAAAATACCGCTGGCACACCGGTTGCACGCGCACGACTGACGGCTAACTTAACCCAGTCTTGAATCGGCGCATCTTTTACCTGACACATACGAAAAATATCGCCCGCTTCAACCGACTGCTCTAATAATGTGTTGCCCTTAGCATCAACGGCACGAATGGTTCCTGTGCCCGAGGCTTGGAATGTTTTATCGTGTGAGCCGTACTCTTCAGCTTTTTGCGCCATTAAGCCCACGTTTGGAACCGTACCCATTGTGGTTGGGTCAAACGCGCCGTAGTGACGGCAGAAACGAATGGTTTCTTCGTAAAGCGTGGCATAACAACGATCTGGAATGGCACACATGGTATCTTGCTGTTTACCGGCTTTATTCCACATTTGACCCGAAGAGCGAATCATAGCAGGCATAGAGGCATCAATAATCACATCAGACGGCACATGTAAATTGGTGATGCCTTTGTCCGAATCGACCATCGCCATATCCGGACCCGCTTCGATGGCAGCGGTTAAATCCGCTTCAATCTCTGCTTTTTGGTCTGCCGGTAACGTTTCAATTTTGGCATAAACATCGCCTAAACCGTTATTGACGTTAACCCCGATTTCTTTGAATGTCTTGGCATGTTTGGTAAACACGTCTTCAAAAAATACTTCTACGGCATTACCAAAAATAATTGGGTCAGAGACTTTCATCATGGTGGCTTTCATGTGCAAAGAGAACAGCACACCTTGTGCTTTGGCATCTGCAATCGCTTCTTTTAAGAAAGCACGCAAAGCAGACTGACTCATGACTGAGGCATCTAAAATTTCGCCGGCTTGCAACGGTGCCAACCCTTTAAGTTCAGAAACCGTTCCGTCTTGGGCAACAAATTCAATTTTGAATTCGGTGACTTCTTCAAGCGTAATGGATTTTTCTGAGCCGTAAAAATCGCCTTCAGACATATAGGCAACGTGCGTTTTTGAATCGGGTTCCCAAGCGCCCATTGAGTGCGGGTTTTTCTTGGCGTAATTTTTAACCGCAACCGGCGCACGACGATCGGAATTTCCTTCGCGCAACACCGGGTTTACCGCTGAACCTAACACTTTTGCGTAAGAGGCTTTAATCGCGTTCTCTTCATCGTTCTGAGGATTAGCTGGATAGTTAGGAATGGCATAGCCTTTGGCTTGTAACTCTTTAATCGCTTCAACTAACTGTGGAACGGAAGCCGAAATATTAGGCAGTTTAATAATATTAGCTTCCGGTGTGGTGGCAAGTTCACCCAACTCACCCAACGTATCACCAATGCGTTGTTCTTCTTTTAAATAGCTTGAAAAGTTTGCAAGAATACGCGCGGCAACCGAAATATCACGAGTCTCAACGGTGACATGCGCCGCACCTGTAAACGCTTGAACCATTGGCAAAAACGAGTACGTTGCTAAGGCGGGTGCTTCGTCTGTAAGGGTATAAATAATCTTGGAGATATCTGACATAGTGTTTCCTGACTGTTTATGACTCGTCGTTGAGTACGATGATTTTCAAAAGTGTTAAAATAAGAGCATTTTAACACCTGCACCGCTTTCTAATAAAGTTTTAAGAATGGAATCTATGTCAAACCTGTTGTTATTTAATAAGCCGTTTAATGTACTCTGTCAGTTTACGGATGAGCCTGAATTTAAAGACCAAAGAGAAACCCTTGCGAATTATATTAACCAGCCTGGCTTTTACGCTGCGGGTCGTTTAGATCGTGACTCTGAAGGTTTGTTACTGTTAACCGATGATGGCAAGTTGCAACAACAAATTTCCAACCCAAAAACCAAGCAACCCAAAACGTATTTAGTTCAGATTGAAGGTGAGCTCACCTCTGAAGCGGTTAAGCAATTGGCAACGGGGGTAAAACTCAAAGATGGATTGACGCGACCCGCCAAAGCGCGTCAAGTATCTCAACCTAACTGGTTGTGGGAACGTAATCCACCGGTTCGAGAACGTAAAAGCATTCCAACAAGTTGGTTAGAACTCACCATTACAGAAGGCAAAAATCGTCAAATACGCCGTATGACTGCGGCGGTAGGGTTCCCCACTTTACGGCTAATTCGTATTCAGATTGGTAAATGGAAACTGGGCGGTTTAAAACAAGGTGAATCGTCCTTATTAAATGATCAAAGTATTTAAGTAAATCAGGTCATCGTCGCAAGCCAAGCACTCTGGTAAACTACCTCTATCAAATTTAACGTACACATTAACAGGCTGTTTTCATTTTATGGATAACTCAAAAATCAAAGTCATTGTGGGTCTTTCTGGCGGCGTAGATTCGTCGGTGGCCGCCCTGCTTCTTAAACAACAAGGTTATGACGTTGAAGGCCTGTTTATGAAGAACTGGGAAGGCGATGACACCGAAGATTATTGCCCTGCTATGGCCGATATGAAAGATGTGATGGCGGTCGCGGAAAAACTGGATATCCCCGTGCATATTGAGAACTTCTCAGGTCAATATTGGGACAATGTATTTGAACATTTCTTAGCGGAATACAAATCAGGTCGTACCCCAAACCCAGATATATTATGCAACAAAGAGGTTAAGTTTAAAGCCTTTTTACAACACGCTATGTCTTTGGGTGCAGACTTCATTGCCACCGGTCACTATACTCGTGTATCGCGTGATGAAGATGGCCATTGTCACCTGTTAAAAGGCTTAGACGATAACAAAGACCAAAGTTATTTTCTGTACACATTACAGCAACATCAACTGAAAAAATCGCTCTTTCCCGTTGGGGAACTCGAAAAACCGGTGGTGCGTAAACTAGCAGAAGAAGCCGGTTTTATTACCCACGACAAAAAAGACAGCACGGGTATTTGTTTTATTGGTGAACGCAAATTTAAAGACTTTTTACAACGTTTTTTGCCGGCTCAGCCAGGTGATATTGTAGACGACCACGGCACTGTGATTGGAAAACATGACGGTTTGATGTACCACACCTTAGGACAACGTAAAGGCTTAGGAATTGGTGGCGGCCACGGCAAAGGCAACGACCCTTGGTATGCCGCTGACAAAGATTTAAGCAATAATTTATTAGTGGCGGTGCAAGGTAAAGATCATGCATTGTTACAGCACCGACTTTTAGTGGCCGACACCCTAGACTGGGTATCCGGTGAGTGCCCAGAATTAAACACCCCGCTTAAAGCGAAAATACGTTATCGTCAAGCCGAGCAACCTTGTCAGATTATTGAACACGCAAACGGTCAAATTGTGGTTGAATTTGACCAACCACAAACCGCCGTGGCACCCGGTCAATCCGTGGTGTTTTATAATGGTGACGACTGCTTAGGCGGCGGAATTATCGATCAACGTTTACATATTTTAGATGAGCGCATCTAGGAACGTATCTAGATGAACGCACTAACGTTTAAACAACAGAATAATGCATCGTAAATAGGAAGCAGAATGTCTCAATATTCAGATCAAGATCGTGCCATTGCATTGATTGGTATTTATCAAAGTGCACAGATGGTTTACGATTTAGCAACCACCGGAAAAACCGATGAAATCGCTATTAAAACCACGATTCAAACCCTGTTTAAAGACAGCCCCAAGGACACACTTGATGTATACGGCGGCGATGCCGCCAACATTCAGCACGGTGTAAACACGTTACTAGCGCAAATGAGTTCAGACCAAGCGGTACAAAATCGAAATGTCGAAATTACACGTTACGTTTTGAGCATGATGATTCTAGAAAAAAAGATTTCACAAATTGATGGTCAAATGCACCGCATCTTTACCATGCTAGAAACGGCTAAAGCCCAGCAAGAACACTTTAGTGAAATGCACGAAAATGTGATGGCCTCGCTGGCAAACTGTTACACCAAAAATGTCAGCGAAGTGCAACCACGTGTCATGGTAAACGGCAAACACGGACACTTACAGAACGCTACCACAGCGAATAAGATTCGTGCCATACTTTTAGCGGGTATTCGCTCTGCAACCTTATGGCGTCAGGTAGGCGGAACTCGCTGGGGGTTAATCTGGTCTCGAAAAAAATACCTTCAAGCGGCACAATCTTTGAGTCGTAACACCCCAAATGACGACGAACCCTTGCCACCGGGTGATTTATTTAATCATGATAAATAGTTTTTCTTGGTCATACTCAAACAAACACACTCGACCCCATCACTTAGGTGATGGGTAATCACGATTTGTTTGCCATGTTTAAAAATTGCATCAAACGCACCATTTATTGAGTTACAAAAAAACCAGCAACAAGGCTGGTTTTTTTGGTTTTGAAATTAACCAGCCTAAATTAACCAGGCCTGTTAAGTTTAAAATGTACGACTTACTTAATCGTTTGGTAAACCGCTTTCTTGGTCACATCCGCAGAAGCGACCAATGCGTTTAAACGAAACTCTATTTCATTACCAGCCATTAACTCACTGACCGCTCCTTCAAGTTGTACTTTCTGAGCCTCATTGACATCCATATTTCGTAATTCACTAATCTGAATCAAAACCGTATCACCGGTCGCTAACTGAGTTGAATACCACGTTGCTTTGCCATCAACCGGCTTATCGGCTTTAAACACCGCATCCGTAATTTCAGGTAACAGGGTTTGTGCATTACGATTTACCCATCCCACCGTATTCCATTCAATACCATCAACCATTAGCGAGACTGGGTTTTCACCCGCATTAACTTTGGCAAACACCTCCTCTCCTAGCTCAGCGGCCGCTGCGATAGCAGCACTACGTTGAAGGTTCTCTCTAATACCGGCTTCAACTTCCGTTAATGGCTTTTGTCGTGCTTCAATATAATCTTTAACACGTAAAACAACCGAGTGGTTAGTCGCAATTTCAAGGGTTGCACTGTTTAAACGTGACTTTAATACGTCTTCTGAAAACGCGGCATTAATGACTTTATTGTTGCTGGTTACTTTTCCTGTGCCACCATCACGACTAAACGATTCTGACGTTTGAATCGTTAAAGCCGTTGCATCAACGACTGGTGCAAGGCTATCCGCCTGCTCATATGCAATCGTATTAACTTGCTCTAGCAAATCAAAATACTGTTTTTCTGCTTGTTGCAACTGGTATTGCTCAATGACTTGAGCCTTCACTTCAGCAAGAGGTTGGTACTGAGCTTCTGCAATGCCCGTTAACTTGATGAGGTGAAATCCAAAATCGGTTTTAACTGGCGCGCTTACTTCCCCCACGTTCATTGAGAACACCGCTTCGTCGAATTCAGGCACCATCATGCCTTGTTCAAAACTGCCTAAATCACCACCTGACTGTGCGGATCCAGGATCTTTTGAATAAGTTTTTGCTAACGTTTCAAACGATTCACCAGCCGAAATTTTAGCTTGTACGTCTGCAACAATTTTCATTGCGGCCGCTTCTGCTTCAACCGTATCTGCGTCCATGTTGATTAAGATATGCTTAGCTTGACGTTTTTCAGGCAACATAAACAACGACTTGTGTTCATCGTAATAAGTTTGAATGACTTCATCATTGACAGATATGTTCTTAGCCATCTCAGATTGAGAAAGTTCAATATATTCAACGACCACTTGATCGGGTGCAATGTAGCTTGCTTTGTTTGTATCGTAAAACGCACTCACGTTGTCTGCTGAAACTTCAACTGTTTTCAAGAAAGGACGTTGATCAATACGAAGGTACTTTACATTTCGCTCTTGCCCTTGCAGATTTGCTAATTGCTCGACCTCTGAGGCCGTCGCAAACGAAGAACCTTGTGTTAACATTTTGTATTGATTTTCAATTAAGAATTGACGCTGCTCATACTCAAAACGAGCAACATTTAAACCATTACGCAGAATAATTTCTTCATAGACTCTCTGGTTAAACTGTCCATCCTGCTGAAAGGCTTCTGCTGACTGAATGGTCATGGCTAATTGCTGATCGCTGACTCTCATCTTATTGTCAAAAGCCCATTGATTAATCACCGTTGATTCAATCAACGCATCCAATACTTGATCACGTAACTCTTCGTCTTGAACCACTTGGTCATACATATCACCAAACTGCTGTTCTAAACGAGATTTTTGACGGTTATAAAGCACTAAGAAATCACGTGCGGTAATATCTTCACCGTTTACTTCTGCAACCACAACGACTTTATCGCCACGTGCATATTGATCAATTCCAAACAATGCAAACGTTAAGATGATTAGACCAACGATGACCCAAGCGATCCAACCTTGTGCATTACTTCTAATGGCTTGTAACATGCTTTATTCCTTAGTTAATTTTCTTTTTTAGTTAGCCGTCTATAATAACAATCTAGGACTAGGATTTCATTTTCTTTAAGTGTTTTTTACAAACTATTTAAGGAGGTTACGCTTGAATATCAAATTATCTTTAATGCAAATAAGCAGGCCTGCCAACTTTATCTTTACTCGTGCAATAAGTATGTATCCTCCAAACAAAAAAAGCCCGAATTAAAGTCATTAATTCGGGCTTAATCATCAAATAAACGTCTACTAAACGTGAATTAAATTACTAACACATTTTTGTAAATCGTTATGCAAACGGGTCAGTAATTACCAACGTTTCTGAGCGATCTGGGCCAGTCGATAATATCGAGACCGGCACGCCAACTTCCGCTTCTAAGAAGCGAATGTAGTCTTTCGCTTCTTGAGGCAAAGCATCCCACGAGTCAACACCAACGGTCGAAGTATTCCAACCTGGCATGGTCACATAGTTTGGTGAACAATCATCATAGTCATCCGCACTCGAAGGAGGCAATAACAACGTTTGGTCATTCATAGAGTAAGAGGTACAAATCTTAATCTCTTTTAAGGTATCCATCACGTCTAACTTGGTTAAACACATGCCCGTTAACCCGTTGATTTGCGCTGAGCGACGTAAAGCCACTGAGTCAAACCAACCACAACGACGCTGACGCCCTGTAGTTGCGCCAAATTCATGGCCACGGTTTCCTAACTCTTTACCGATTGGATCGCCTTGATCGGTATCACAGTCGTAACTCAGCTCAGATGGGAAAGGCCCGCTTCCAACACGCGTTGCGTAAGCTTTGGTGATGCCTAAAATGTAGTCCAGCTGAGTTGGCCCAATTCCAGCACCCGGTCCTGCGCCACCTGCCGTTGTATTTGAAGAGGTAACGTAAGGGTAAGTACCATGGTCAATATCCAGTAATGTTCCTTGCGCCCCCTCAAACATTAAGTTTTTTCCTTCGCGATTGTAAAGGTCAATCAGGTTAGGAATATCCGCCAACATTGGCAGAATCATTTTGGCGTAACGTTCACATTTAGCCCATAACTGTTCAAATTCTACAGGTTCAACTTTAAAATAGTTTTCTAACGTAAAATTATGATATGCCAAGGTTTCAGCAAGCTTTACTTTCATTTTGTCCATGTTACGAAAGTCACCCGCTCGCAAACCACGACGTGCCACTTTATCTTCGTAAGCAGGTCCAATTCCACGACCCGTCGTACCAATTTTTTTATTCCCACGCTCAAGCTCACGAGCTTGATCTAAAGCGACGTGGTAATCCAAAATAAGAGGACAAGCATCACTGATTTTTAAGCGACTCTGGACATCTAAGCCAGTGGCTTCAAGTTGGCCGACTTCGGTTTCCAGCGCATCAGGCGCTAAAACAACGCCATTACCAATGAAGCACTCGACATCTTCTCGCAAGATACCAGAAGGGATCAGGTGTAAAACCGTTTTGTGTCCATCAATAACCAACGTGTGTCCAGCATTATGACCACCCTGAAAACGAACAACCGCAGCAACACGATCCGTTAAAAGGTCAACAATCTTACCTTTACCTTCATCGCCCCACTGGGTACCTACAACAACAATATTACGTTTTGACATAAACAACTTCTTAAAGTTAAATTTTTAAAATTCTATTTGTATGGAACGCGTCAGGTTATTTAACCAACCACTGACCCGATTCTAAAACCAATATTTTTGAACCGGTGGTCACCGAATTTAAGTCGTAACAGTTAACAACCTGGTAACCAGACGCTCTTAACTCAGACACCTTAGTTTTTAACACTGCGTCTGCTATTACTGGTGCAAAGATTTGACCTTTTAAAGTTTCATCTAAGTCTGGCAATAAATCCAAAGCGGTTCTTAAATCCAAACTAAAGCCTGTTGCTGGTAAAGACAGACCAAACTCTCCACCAATACCGTCGTAGCGTCCACCTTTAGCAATCAATTGCAAAGGTGAGCTGTAACAACCAAAAATCACACCGGTGTGGTAATGATAACCACGAATATCAGCAAGATCTAAATGTACATTGATCGTTTGCGTAACCGCAATGTGCGATACGATGATTTGTAAACGATTCACTGCAGCATCTAATGTTTCTGACAGGCCTGTTAATAAGTTATTGGCGTTATCTAACACATCCTGCGCATTTCCAGCTAACATCATCAAACTGGCAAACACAGGCTTAAGTTGTGCAGAAAGCTCTGTCGATGCTAACCATTCTTGATATTCAGGAATCGCTTTACGCTTCAGTATATTGCGAAGCGAAGCGGCCTGTTCTGAGGTTAGCTCAGCCAACTTGCTCAATTCGGCAACCACACCGACATGACCCAAACTCATTTGCAAATTTGGAAGCTGTAAGCTTTTAAGACTTTCTAGCATCAATTCAATGACTTCAATGTCACTTTCAACACCTTGATGTCCAAAAAGTTCTGCACCTACTTGAATTGGGCTGCGTGACCCTTTCGCTTTATTGTTGCGAGTCTTTAAAACTTCACCCACATAACACAAACGCGAAATCTCATTTGCGGCTTTCAATCGATTACTAACAACACGCGCAACTTGCGGCGTCATATCCGCTCGAACACCCATCATACGGCCACTTTCTTGGTCGGTAAAACGACACATTTCAGTTGCACGATGTTGGCCTGTTCCGGTTAATAACGAGTCTGTAAATTCAGCGATAGGCGGCAAAATCAGGTCATAACCTGATAAATGAAAACGATCAATCAAATTACGACGATACGTTTCTAGCTTTTGAGCTTGCGGTGGTAATAGGTCTTCTAAACCTTCTGGCGTGAACCACGTAGATTGTTGCATGTTTAAACTTCTTTTCTTATTCAATTAGGTAAATTCGGTTTAACCGCGTTATTCTAAATCAAAATGGAACATTTAGCTGAAAAATAACAGTATCAGCATACCAATTATAACGCTCACTAATCCCATCATTCGCAATTGCGTTTCTGGGAGTTCGGTGGCTTCTCTCATCATTTTCTTCCAAAATTTTGGAAATACAAAAGGTAATATTCCTTCCATAATAAACAACAGAGCAATGGCGGCTAATAAAGTAGTTTCGAGCATGCTTCCACAAAAAAGGTGGGTTACCCCACCTTCTATCTTTAATAATTATCGGTTAATGACAAGTCATCTTTATTGTACGGAGTTGTTAAAGTATTTAAAGAAATCTGATTTAGGGTCAACTAACATGACATCATTTTTATCTTTAAACGACTTTTGATAAGCATTGATACTGTGATAAAAAGAGTAGAACTCTGCATCTGCGTTGTAGGCGTTTGCATATATCTCTGATGCTGTTGCATCCCCTTTACCACGAAGAATCTCAGCTTCCGAATAAGCATCCGCTAGGATAACCACACGTTGACGATCGGCATCCGCACGAATCTTTTCAGCAGACTCCGCCCCTTTAGAACGAAGATCTTTCGCAACTCGGTTACGTTCTGCTTCCATTCTTCGGTAAACCGATTCACTGATATCTTTAGCCAAGTCGATACGTTTGATACGTACATCTTCAATCTCAATACCAAACTTACTTGCGGCACTTGCCGTGGTATCTTTGATTTTTTGAGCAATTTCGACACGCTCACCAGAGATAACTTCTTTAACGGTACGGTTACCAAACTCAGCACGCAAACCATCTTTAACGATTTGACCTAGACGCATACCCGCCAAACGGTTGTCACCGTTCATGGTGGTATAGAAAAGTTCAACGTCATTAATACGCCACTTAACAAATGAATCTACCTCAAGGTTTTTCTTTTCGCTTGTTAAATAACGTTCTGGTGCTGAATCTAACGTTTGCAAACGTGCGTCAAACTTTTGCACGTTGTTGATAAAAGGCGTTTTAAGATGTAAGCCAGGCTTAACATCGGCTTTTACAATTTCACCTAATCGAAGGACAACCGCAGTTTCCCATTGATTAACGACAAATAATGAGCTACTTCCAATAAATAAAATGGCAGCAACTAAAATAGATAAGACGGCTTTCATTAACGTATCTCCCTATTACTTAGGTAATCGCGAATACCCGTTCGTTGTGACGTGTTGTTATTATTGACAGTTGGCGCTGCAGGTGCCATTGGCACCGGTTGCGGTGTCATTGCATTTTCACTGGTTCTGTAAGGGGTAGAGTTTTGGCCACTCATTAACTTATCTAAAGGTAGATACATTAAGTTGTTGCTGTTTTCAGAACCCATAAAGACTTTGCTTGTATTCCCTAACACATTAGTAATGGCATCAATGTAGATACGGTTACGAGTGACTTCAGGTGCTTTCTTGTACTCAGTTACGATACTGGTAAAACGAGACGCCTCACCCGTTGCCTGAGCGATAACACGATCGTGATAAGCACTGGCTTCTTCTAATTCACGTGCTGCTCGACCACGTGCTTTAGGTAACACATCATTAGAGTAAGTTTCAGCTTCGTTAATAATACGTTCTCTGTCTTCACGCGCCTTGACCACATCAGCAAATGCCGACTGTACTTGTTCTGGCGGCTGTGCATCTTGTAAGTTAACAGAGGTAATAATGATTCCAGTTTTGTAAGCGTTCAAGTTGGCTTGTGCCAAGTTTTGAACCGTTAATACCACTTCATTACGTCCTTCGGTTAATACAAAGTCCATCGTATTTTGACCAACAACTTCACGTAAGGCACTTTCTGCAGCCGCTCGAAGTGTCATATCGGGATCGGCTGTTTGGAACAAATACTCGTTGGCACTTTCGATTCTGTACTGAATCGCGATTTTAAGATCGACAATATTTTCATCTTTCGTCAACATTAAAGATTCATTTGGAACACTGCCTGAACGGTTATTTGCGTCAGAACGGTAACCAATCTCAGCGGTACGAATTTGGTCTACATTGACAATTCGCGCATTTTCAATTGGATAAGGAATATGCCAATGAGGTCCGGCTTTGGTTTCTTCAACAAACGCACCAAAACGGGTAACAACACCACGTTCAGCTGGGTCAACAATGTAGATACCTGACAATAACCAAACAACTAAAATAACACCGAAAATTATACTGCCACCAATTCCGCCGATGCCGCTTCCGCCATTACCCATTTTATTGCCTGCACCACCTAGCATGCTCTGTGCCTTTTTAAGCATGACATCTAGATCGTTATCGTTTTTCTTTGGTCTTTTGGGTTGTTGTCTAGGTGGTTCATTATCCCCACCGTTATTGCCATTGTTCCCTGAGTTCCCCCAAGGATCTTGGCCAGGTTTACCCGGTTCATTCCAAGCCATCTACTTTCTCCATTAAAAGGATTACGTTTCGCCTTAATATCAAGGCAACGAATAGGAGGCATTTTAGAGTCTTAGCCCTAAAATGTCACCCATTAATATTTTTTATTACGAATTCATATTAATATAAATTTCTGTCTCATGACTGAGCAAGCCCATTAAAAAAGCGCGCTAAGTCATCACATGATAGATCGAACATCTAAAGTCAAAAACCCATGATAATAACGTACCCGTTATTTTATTGAGGCTTCTTCTAGTACATTAGCATCAATCAACTCATCCCATCCCTTAACCATGTTCCACTCTTGCTCGGTTAAGTGCATTTTAAATTGACTGTTACCTTCTTCATCAAACCCTTCTTCAACAATCTGGCCTAACTCATAAAGCTGAGCACGTTTTTTACCCGCTTTAGCCTCTAAAGTCAGGCTAACCATATAGAAATGCCCTTTAAAAAACGAAGCCACCGACTCCATCAGCATATCAATACCTTGCCCGCTTTTTGCAGAGAGCCACACGCGCTCAGGCACGCCATCTTCATTTAAATCAACCTTGGCCTCAATCTTTGGCTCAAGCATGTCTATCTTATTAAAGACGACTAATTGAGGAACATCTTGCGCCCCAACTTCGGCAATGACTTCTAAAACATCCTTCATTTTATCTTCACGATATTGATCTGATGCATCAACAAGATGAATTAACAGATCTGCTTCGCTTGTCTCTTCCAAAGTAGATCGAAAAGCCGTAACCAAGTCATGCGGAATATGGCGTATAAAACCGACCGTATCCGCAAATATAACGGGACCACATCCCGGCAAGTGAACACGTCTAAGCGTTGAATCTAAGGTTGCAAACAAACGGTCTTCAGCATAAACACCGGCAGACGTCATATAATTAAACAAGGTCGACTTACCGGCATTGGTATAACCCACAATGGTAATGGTAGGCAGCTCAGAACGTTTACGAGAGCGTCGCCCTAAATCTCGTTGCTTCTTAACTTTATCAATGCGTGATTCCAGCTGTTTAATACGACCTTGAACCAAACGTCTGTCTGATTCCAGCTGCGTTTCCCCCGGACCACGCGCCCCAATTCCACCTTGACGGTCTAAGTGAGTCCAACCTTTCACTAAGCGGGTTGACATACGCTTAAGCTGCGCCAATTCAACTTGTAACTTTCCTTCATGCGAGCGCGCACGTTGGGCAAAGATATCCAGAATCAGTCCTACTCGGTCTAGAACCTGACAGTCTAATTCTTCAGAAATATTGCGTTCTTGGGCAGGGGTTAAGGCATGATTAACAATAACCACATCGGCTTCATAAAGCTCAACCGCATCTTTCACTTCTTGAATTTTGCCCTTTCCAACAAAAAACTTGGAGTCGGGTGATTGGCGTTTGGTGGTAACTAAATGGCAAATTTCAGCACCGGCCGAATCGACAAGTTCATAGAACTCATCCAACTCTTCTCGGTCTGCTTCATTACGAAAATCAACGTGAACCAGAATGGCACGCTCTAACTCTTTTCGTTCAAGGCGATCAAATAATTCCATTTAGTTTGTTAATTTCCCTAATGCAATTGGGTTTGAAAGCCAAAAATTGACTAGCGATACAACACGCACAACGACTTTATTCATCCACGCTGCTTTTTTCGTCTGTGTTGTTTTCATAAGGCTTAGGATCACGCATTGGCACAATCGTAGAAATGGCATGTTTATAAACCATTTGAGTGACATTGCTTCTTAGTAACACAATAAATTGGTCAAAAGAGTCTACTCGTCCCTGAAGTTTCACGCCATTTACAAGATAAATAGAGACATTAATCTTCTCTTTGCGTAATGCATTTAAGTAAGGGTCTTGAATAGGTAAAGCTTTAGCCACCTTTTTATTTTCCATGATTTTTTCCTATTATTATTTTATTGAATCATTTTATTTTTATTTGTTTCTGTCTGACAGTGAATCACTGACCTAAAAGCATGATTAAACATGACGTTAGGCCGTTTTTCTAAGGATTTAAACTAACCAGCCTAAAAGCACAAAACAATACTTAAGCATAGCACAGTGTATAAGCCACGTTTAACCAATCAATTTTATTGATTAATAAATCGGACTTCACGAATGCGTGGCCATTCTAATGATTGGGTTTATAAGATTCAATTAAATCCGCAACTATTTTCAAACGCTGCTCCCTAGTTGTGCTGAAAGGATCTATGGCATTTAAATCCTCCTCTTTGCGCAACCAGGTCATTTGACGTTTGGCTAACTGACGGGTTGCAATAATGCCTTTTTCGACAAAGGTTTCGTAATCCGCTTCACCCATTAAAAATGACCAGGCCTGACGATAACCCACGCTGCGAATCGAGGTCATATCTGGATCTAAATTTCCACGGGATATTAAACCTTCAACTTCTTTTAAAAAGCCCTGATCTAACATGCGGTTAAAACGGTTAATTATCTGCTGATGTAAGCGAGGACGCGCTAAGGGAATCATCCCAATCTTAATTAAACCAAAAGCGGTTAAGCCTTTTTTTGGCTCTGCTCGCAACTCGGTTAATGTTTTACCAGAAACCTCAAACACCTCCAGCGCTCGAATAAGACGCTGCGGGTCATTTTTATTGATACGCTCAGCCGATACGGGATCAAGTTCCAGTAACCGTTGATGTAAAACATCTGGCGTTTCTTGCCAAAGCTTCTGCAATTTGACTCTGATTTCCTCATCGGCTGCCGGCAAGTCGTTCATGCCTTGTTGTAAAGCATTAAAGTACATCATTGTCCCCCCGACCAACACGGGCAAGTGACCACGCGCAAAGATATCCTCAACCAAGCGATGCACGTCTTCAACAAACTCAGAGGCGGAATAACTTTCAGTCGCTTCATGCGTATTAATTAAATGATGAGGCACCAAAGCCATCTCTTCGGGCGTTGGCTTTGCGGTTCCAATATCCATGCCGCGATAGATCAAAGCCGAATCAACACTGATAATTTCGACCGAGTA
>Ga0307994_1001107_pt1 | contig 16872 bp, 18 predicted proteins | sample EllFjometagen261_FD_203171 | JGI IMG/M metagenome (GOLD analysis project Ga0307994, IMG submission 203171) | Marine microbial communities from Ellis Fjord, Antarctic Ocean - #261 | ecosystem: Environmental > Aquatic > Marine > Unclassified | place: Southern Ocean | collected 2014-11-02 | reverse complement strand
CTAAGGAGCAGCATTGCTATTTTTCGATGGATTTTACTCAGGAAATTTCTTCAATCACATACAATGCTGATAGTAGCAAAGCAGTTTTGCATTTTGATAGATTAGAAGACAATCAATTGGAAGTGTATGTAGGTCTTTCATTTACCTCTATTGCAGGAGCTCAATTGAACTTGAACTACGAAACGTCAAAAACATACGAAGAGGTGCAGTTTGATGAAATAGTAGCAGGCGGACAAGCCTATTGGGACACCGAACTTTCTAAAATAGAGGTGTTTACTGAGGACGAAAACAAGAAGCACATATTTTACACGGCACTGTATCACTGTATGATACATCCCAATATAGCTGAAGATGTAGATGGCAAATACCGTGGACACGATATGAAGATTCATGACAGCCCCAATCATACACAATATAACGTCTTTTCATTGTGGGATACGTATAGAGCACTTCATCCGCTGATGACGATTATAGATGAGCAACGAACCACAGATTTTATCAATAGTTTCTTAGAAATATACAAAGCCAGCGGCAGACTGCCTGTATGGGAACTAGCCAGTAACGAGACAGATTGTATGATTGGATATCACAGCGTGAGTGTAATAGCCGATGCGTATATGAAAGGCATACGTGGTTTTGATGCTAAGCTGGCTCTAGAAGCCATGGTGGCTAGTGCCAATGAAGATATTTTTGGGCTGGATAGTTATAAGAAATATGGATTTGTAAGAGCAGAAGATGAGTCGGAGAGTGTAAGTAAAACCTTAGAGTATTCCTATGATGACTGGTGCATTGCCCAAATGGCAAATGAAATGGGAGAAGACAGCTTAGCAGATGTCTTTTACAAACGAGCAGAGTCATGGCGAAACATCATCAATCCAGAAACTGGTTTTGCGACACCACGACTAAACGGGGATTGGCTACCTAATTTTGATCCCAAAGAAGTGAATCTGCACTTTACTGAAGCCAATAGTTGGCAGTATAGTTTTGTGCTTCAAGAATTGGGGATGCTTGAAAGCTCGAAAAATTTAGAAGCTCGATTGGATGCATTGTTTTCTGAAAAGGAACAAACAACGGGTAGGACACAATCGGATATTACAGGTTTAATTGGTCAGTATGCACACGGAAACGAACCGAGTCATCACATTACCTATTTGTATAACTATACAGCACACCCAGAAAAAGGTCAAGAAATCATAAAGCAAATCTGTGATTCATTTTATACGAATACTCCTGATGGATTAATAGGAAATGAGGATTGTGGACAGATGAGTGCGTGGTATGTTTTTAGTAGTATGGGTTTTTATCCAATGACTCCTGGAAGCAATGAATATTATTCTGGAGTTTGTACGTTTGATAGTGTAAGAATTAGGGGCGAAAATGATTCATTTTTTAGGATAATTTCTTCAGCTAAGGTCGGTAGCCAGTTTTATGTATTGTTGGATGATAATGAAAGCTCATCACAAAATATCTTGTATCAAAAAGGGGCATCTGTTCTTGAACATAATAAAATCGTTAATGGGTATTTGACTTATTTCGGTATCCCAACTAACCCTACCAATCATACTAAAATTATTGATCGATTAATTATTGATGAGAATTTGGTGCTAATGAATAAGATGAGGTATTCTGTAGTCCCATTGATTAAAGGGAAGTCAATTTTCGATAAATCTACATCGGTATGTCTAGAAGCATTGGACAAAGATCAATCTATATGGTATTGGTTGAATGATGATAGTGTAAATGTGAAGAAGTATGTAAAACCGTTTGAAATTAACTCGAATACTAATGTGTCAGCATATTCAAAACTAGAAATGGATCAATCACCATTTGGTGCGGAATCTATTTCAATTCAAGATTACAGCCCTACCATCTCCGCCTCCTTCTACAAAAAACCAAACAACTGGACGTGCATTCCGAGTATACAGCCCAACTCACAATACACAGGCGGTGGAGATGATGCATTGATAGATGGGATTCACGGAACGGCAAACTGGCAAGCAGGCAGATGGCAAGGTTATCAGAACGAAGTGGTTACGTTTGATTTAGATTTTAAAGAAAACAAAGAGATACAGGAAGTCCAAGTTGGCTTCTTGCAAGATGCTCGCTCATGGATACTAATGCCAAGTAAGGTGGAAGTGTACTTAGATGGTAAATTGATAGGCACTACCTCTTATTCGCCTGATGCCTTTACAGAAGGAATTTTTTTAGAAACCATTACAGTAAAGCTTGATAGAAAAACAAGGACCAACAAACTGCAAATCAAAATCTATTCTGCAGGAAAATTACCCGAAGGACATCAAGGCCAAACGATGGGCGGGGATGCTTTTTTCTTTGTGGATGAATTGAAAATTAAACAATAAAATGGCGTGTTACTTAAATGGAAACGAACGGTAGTGCCTATGCCACTGCCTTTCGTTTCAACATGTAGCTACCATAATACCCTAGATATGCAAAACACACCACACCTACCCAGTAGCTATGGCGAATACCTAGCAGTGAATCGTCAGATAAATATCCTTGGAACACACTTACAAATCCCCCACCCATTATCATCATGATAAGAAATGCACTTCCTTGACTTTTAAATTTGCCTAGACCCGAAGTAGCCAAATCAAAAACACAAGGCCATAGCGTACTGCAAAATAGGCCTACACTTATAAATCCAAAGATACTTAGCATACCAGTGGTAAACATGCCTACAAAAAGACTTACTATTCCTAATCCAGCGAATAGTTGTAATTGTTTAGCAGGTTTGTTAGACGTAATATGAGCACCTACTAACAATACAGTCATTGGTATGAGATACGGATAGAATATGGAGATATCGGTACTCTCTTTTAGTGAGTTTATAGCGAGAAATAGACCAAAAGCCAGTAATGGTGCAACAACACGAAGTATGTTTTCCTTAGCCTTAGAAAAATTAAATGCACCTACGGATGCTGCCCATCTACCTATCATTAAACTTCCCCAAAAAAGAGAAATATAGGGAGCAACATTATCTTCTGATATTCCCGCTTCTATCTTAAGATATTCTGAGAGATTGGCGGCTGTACTCACTTCTACGCCTACATATACGAAAATGCCGATCATCCCCAACCAAAGGCTTGGATAGTCAGCTATACGAAGTCTTTCATTGTCAGAAGTGCCGTCATCATCTGCTAATTGATCAGGTATTTTAGAGAATTTAATAGCTACGGCTACTATAATGAACGCAGCACAAAGTATGAGATATGGCAACCTAACAGACTCTAGACTAAGTACTGTATTCGCAGCTGTACCCGTACTTCCAAATATGGCGTAGCTTAATAGAATAGGAGCTATTGTGGTCCCTACATTATTTACTCCTCCTGCCATACTGAGTCGGCTACTTCCAGTTTCTCTACTCCCAAGGCTTATTGCCAAAGGGTTTGCCGCAACCTGCTGTAATGAAAATCCTAATCCAACAATAAATAGTCCAATGAGCATTAAAGGAAACGATTGAAAACTGGCAGCAGGTAAGAATAAAAATGCACCTATAGCACTTATGAGTAGTCCATAGATTAACCCATTTTTATATCCAATGGTATTTAGGATATCCTTTCCTCTGGCTCTACCTATAAGATAATATGCCAACGCACCTACAGCATATGCTACATAGAAACAAAACTCGATAAGTTGTGCTTGCCACTGTTGTAAGTCAAGACTTTTCTTGAACACGGGAATCAAAATGGTGTTACCTGCGGCTACAAAACCCCAGAAGAAAAACACACTAACTAGCATAGCTAATGCTGACTTATAATTTTTACTCATGTATTCGAAGGTAGGAGAGTTGTCATTAGAGTTTTATACATATTAAAAAAAGATGTATAAAAGGAGGAAATTTAGAGTGCTAATTTCCTGAACGTGCTGTTGTTTCTATTCCACAATTTAGCCACTTTACTTACAAAGATGTAGGCATTCTTTACTTCTTTTTTATTTGAGATAGAGCTGTAATATATTATGGTTCTAGCGGATATTTTCCTGCTACTTCGTCAAATGTTTTAATTGCTAGATGCATCTTGCCGGGTTGCAGCAAACTTTAACTAACGTAGAATTTTGATTCTATGTTTAAGGTTGAGCAATACCTGAGGTGCTTTTGCCGAGTCCATTAAGCACTATGACCTCATCTACTATTTTAAAAATAGAGCATCCACGAAGGTCTAACAGATCTTTCCATTCTAAGGTTACCATATCATCTGAGGCTTGCATTCTATCTACTATGCAAACCATCTTTGCACTACTAAACTCTTGCTTGTAGGTGTCCCAAATATTTTTTCGTCCTTCTATTCTTTTGCCTGTGGCAAATTCCTTTATCGCACTACTATGATATAAGAATGAAAGAGCACTCGCATCCCCTGCATTGAAAAATTCTACCCATTGGGTAATTATACTTTTAGACAACATACCGTTTGCAATGTTAATGCAGATATTGTATTGACGTTGCATTGCCATCTCTATACAATATCTTCGCAAGATGTATCTGAAAAAAGGTGACACCGTAGCTATAGTATCCCCAGCTAGAGCTATAGATTCTGAAAAAATACAGCCTGCCATTCGTTTCTTTGAAAAGCATGGACTCCAAGTAGTTCTGGGTAAGCATATACATAACGTAGACCATCAAATGGCGGGTACAGATGCTGAAAAAGCAGAAGACATACAAGCATTTATAAATGACCCAAAAGTACGTGCTATAGTAAGTACGCGAGGCGGATACGGATGCGTACGTGTGATAGACCAGCTAGATCTGACTCCTCTTGCAAAGCAAAAAAAGTGGTTTGTGGGATACAGTGACGTTACCGTTTTTCACTCGCAGATACACCAAAATCATGGTACACCTACTATACACGGCACTATGCCTGTGAATATCTCAAATGATCCGAGTCTAGAAGAGCAAGAATCTAATACTACACTCATAGCCGCACTTATGGGAGCAGATTTACGCTATGCGATAGCTTCTAATCCATTGAGTAAAGAAGGAGATACATCTGGCATACTAGTAGGTGGCAATCTGAGTATGCTCTACAGTATGTGCGGTTCTGCTTCTGATATAGATACACGAGGCAAAATACTATTCATAGAAGACTTAGATGAATACCTGTACCACATAGATCGTATGATGATGAATATGAAACGTACTGGCAAGCTAGAGCATCTAGCGGCTCTAGTAGTAGGTGGCATGAGCGATATGAATGACAATGCTATTCCGTATGGCAAAACAGCGGAAGAGATTATCTTGGAACACACCGCTGGATTTGATTATCCTATTTACTTTGGTTTCCAAGCTGGGCATCAGAAACCTAATGTGGCAATGCGTTTTGGAATGAAGGCAGTACTAAAAGATAATCAGCTATTTTTGCAGGCTTAGAATTCACTTTACATGGCCATCTATCAAGCAAGTAAACAACTCACTAAATTCATCATCTCAGGTGTACTCGCTGTAGGTGTAGATTTTACAGTATATTTTGCTTTGTCTCAGTTCATGGACCCGAGTATTAGTAAGGCTATCAGCTTTTGTTCTGGTATGGTGGTGACTTATAATATGAATAAGTTTTGGACGTGGAAACAGCCTGAGAAAGACAATAAAAGACTTATGCTTTTTACCTTACTCTACGCCGTAGCTCTTTTGGTAAACGTAGGAATGAATAATCTAATGCTAGACACTATGCCAAACTATACATTTAGTTTTGCACTGAATAATGATACGTATGATATGATAAAGTCCCTAGTAATAGGGGTAGATAAACTAGCTGCCTTTGTAATAGCTACTGCGGCTAGTGTAGCAATCACCTATATAGGTCAGAAATATTGGTTGTTTAAAGAGAAAGATTCTAATACTCTGGACGAGTTAGAATAGTCTGAGCGATTATCGCTTGTCGTAAATCAAAATTTTCTACATCATCATGTTCTTCTAGTCCTTGCTCCTTCGTTATTTCTAAACGAATTTTCTTAAGACTCGCTCCCGTATCTGCATGGTGCTCATATTCCGGTCTAAAATCGTACTGATCCTCTTCTACTTCTAACTTTTTGACTTCCTGAGACTTCACAACTACTGGCTTTAGCTCCTCTTCTTGTCTGGACAATTCCCCCGTAAATTCCCTAAGTATATCATCCAAAGAAGGTGTAGATCTCTGTGGATTTTGATTTTTATTACCTGAAGTAGTTTTATTCGCACTTTCTTGCTTTTTTTTGCCAGCAAGTATGAAGCGAAATAGCAGGAAAGCTCCGATTGCTATATATTTAATATAATCTTCCATTCGAGTGAAACGAAAGTAATGAAAAAAAAGCTGGTACTGGGTCTAGGATCCAATTTAGGTAATAGATATAGTTATCTGATGCAGGCTCTTTGGGAGCTAGAATTTGAAATAGGCACTACGGCCATATGTGCCCATTTTTATGAAACTCCACCTTGGGGCGATACCAACCAAGCTAAATATATCAATACCGTTATTGCTTTTGATACCCAGAAGTCTATAGACCAATGCTTTACCATAGTACAAGCTGTAGAGCAACGAATGGGAAGAAAAAGAGAACGAAAATGGGGACCACGTAATATCGATATTGACATACTTTTTTATGACGACCTTATAATTAAAACCAACACTCTAGAAGTGCCACATCCAGAAATCATCAATCGATCCTTTGTTTTAGTACCTCTATGTGATCTAATGCCTAATTTTGAACATCCAAAAACCAAAGGCACTATGCACTCTTTTCTCAATAGCCTAGAAGATGACACTACCTTATTTATATGATGGACTTAGACTGCATAGGGAGTATTAGCTATTGGATAAATATCCTTCGTCCAGAAACGGAAAGCATCTGTACTAATCATACCTTTCAAAAACAGTCTTCTCTATCTCAGTTTGAAATAGTAGCGAGCAACGGAAGACAAAAACTAAGCATTCCCACCGTAAAAAAGACTCGTAAGGGTGCGTATAAAGAAGTGCATATAGACTACAGCACAAACTGGCAGGTAGAGCACTGGCGGAGTGTAGAGATAGCCTATCTCAAATCTCCATTCTATCTGTATTATGGATATAAAATAGAAGCAGTATTCAAGACGCAGCATACCTGCGTACTACACTTGAACCTTGCCTTATTTCACGAAATTTATACATGTATAAAAGCAGATCAGAAAATCAATATAGATGACGCTACATCTGTGTACTATACCGAAACTGCTGTTGTAGTGCATCAAGCTTATCCTCAGGTTTTTGACGATAAGATAAGCTTCGAATCTAATCTATGCATCCTAGACCTATTATTTAATCTAGGACCAGAAACTAAGGAATATCTTATGCGGTCTCAGTAAATGAACCCATATCACTAAACTTACGAATACGAGCATTCACAAGCTTCTTAGTAGATAATTCGCTTAGCTCCTTGATATTCTTCTTCAGTTCCGTCTTAAGTGTTTTAAACATAGCATCAGGATCATTATGAGCACCTCCTAGCGGCTCAGGGATAATACCGTCTATTAGTTTATTCTTAAGCATTTTTTCAGAGGTAAGACTAAGTACGTCTGCTGCCTTCTCTTTGTAATCCCAGCTACGCCAAAGTATAGAGGAGCAACTCTCTGGAGAAATAACCGAGTACCACGTATTTTCTAACATCAGAACTCTGTCTCCTACACCTATGCCTAAAGCTCCACCACTAGCACCCTCTCCTATTATTACACAGACTATAGGTACTTTGAGTGTAGCCATTACCATCAGATTTTTGGCTATAGCCTCTCCCTGACCTCTTTCCTCAGCTTCTAAACCTGGAAAAGCACCAGGAGTATCTATTAAGCATACTACAGGAAGATTAAACTTCTCTGCCATTTTAAATAACCTAAGAGCTTTGCGATATCCTTCAGGATTTGGCATTCCAAAGTTACGGTACTGTCTCTCCTTGGTAGTCCGGCCTTTTTGTTGGCCTATTATCATCACATTGATGTTATCTATCTTAGCCAAACCGCCAACCATAGCTTTATCATCACCAAAATTTCTATCACCATGTAGCTCTACGAAATTTTTAGTCATTGCATTTATATAATCTAAAGTATATGGACGCTCTGGATGACGAGAAATCTGTACTTTTTGCCAACCTGAAAGGTCGCTATACAAATCCTTTTTTATAGTTGTTAGTTTTTTATTGAGCTGAGTGATGGTGTCACTCATATCTACTTTGCCTTTCTCGTGTGTTTCTTGTGCCTTATCGCGTTGTTCAATAAGTTCCTCAAGAGGTTTTTCGAAATCTAATAATACTGCCATCTGGTTGTTTTACTATGAAAGGCAAAAGTATAAATCTAAATGAATAGCTTGTAATTTAGTTTGAGAAGTAGCCTAAAAATATAGTCTATTTTGATTCTGACGCCTTAAAATCTGAGTAACGACCCTGACTAACGACATTCCCAAATATCTATAAACGAAAAAGTCCCGCCGTTAAGCGAGACTTCTGTGTTTGTTGGCGGTCCGGACGGGACTCGAACCTGTCGAACTATATATTTGATACTCAATTTTTTACGCACGATACTAAATAGCAACTGAAACATTTCGAGTTTTATTTACCCCACAACGCGATGTGGAAAAATGAGTCAATTTCTTCTCTTCTAGTTTGGAATTAGGCGTATCAATCATTTGGATGAATATCAAGTAAGATAAGAGCCCATAAAAAGCGTAATAGCCAAATAGTATTCACTCAATATTCATTACTTTTTATACTAATTCTTCTTTTGTATATAATGTACGAAATTATATAATCGTATATTTAGTTTGGTTAAATAGGTTATATAATTTATTCTTGTTCAAAACTATAAAAATTGTGTGATGCAAAAAAAAGTGTTTCAGATTCTGACAGCTTTGATTGTTTGTTTCTTATTTCAAGGCTTTGTTTCGAGTAACAAAAGCTATCAAACAGAATGTGTAACTTTGGAGTCTGACGGATACCTAACTCTAAAAATATGGGATTCTAGAAAGGGACGAAGGTACAAATCAAGTCAATCTCAAAAAGATGCACTACACGCAATTCTGTTTTCAGGCGTATCAAGTGGTACAGGGTGTGCCACTCAAACCCCAATGCTAAGAAACTCTGAGGATAAAGGCAACTTTAAAAGAATTGAGCGTAGATTTTTTTCAAGAAATGGAGATTGGAAAAGATTTATTAGAAGTAATACAATCACAACCAGTGTGCCCTCAACTATTGGAGTTAAGAATTGGAAAGTGTACCAAGTATCTATATCTAAAAACGAACTACGTAAATTTCTAGAAGAGCAAAAAATTATTAAATCACTAACAAATGGATTTTAAAATGAACAAAGTATTTTTATACATAATAGCAATTGGGCTGTTTGCTTCCCCAACAAAGGCATTTGGGCAAGCAAAAAAACCTACATTAATGATTCTACCAAGTGATAATTGGTGTGAACAACGCTATTTTATGACGGAGTTTGATAATCAAGGAACAAAACAAAAAGTACCAAACTATAAACAAGTCTTTCAGGAAGACACCGAAATTGGTCAAGTTATAAGTAAGATTGGATCCTTAATGATTGATAGAGGATTTCCACTTAAAGATGCAGAGCAAGAGCTAAAAGCAATTGAAACAAGAGCTGCTGAAGATAATATGACAGCCAGTAAAACATCAGGTGCAAATCAAGCTGTAACGCCACTTGATATTCTTAAAAATAAAGCAAAAGCAGATATTCTTATCCAAATATGGTGGAAGGTAACAAAAACAGAAAAGGGTACAGTTGTATCCTTTATTTTGGAGGCCTTTGATGCATATACCAGTAAGCGTATTGCATCTTCTACAGGCAACGGAACTCCGGGAAAAGAAATAATCCCAGTGCTATTAGAAAAAGCAATTCTCAGTAACATAGATCCATTTGTAAACCAATTACAAGGTCATTTTGATGATTTACTCCTAAATGGCAGAGAAATTCGACTGACAGTAAGAACTTGGGACAGTTGGGAGTATGATTTAGAGTCTGAATTTGAAGGGGAAGAACTTCGCGATCTGGTATATGAATGGATTCAGAAGAATACAGTGGCAGGAAGATTTAATGAAACAAATTCGTCAGAGAGCAGAATTGATTACGAACAGCTTAGAATTCCTGTGTATGATGACAAGGGGCGAGCTTTAGATGCTAGACAATACGGGAGACAATTAGTGAAGTATTTAAAAGTGAGTCCATTCAATTTTGAGGTAAAGTTAATGACTCGCGGACTAGGTGAAGCAATTCTTGTATTAGGTGAAAAATAAAAAACGATGAAAAATATTATAGCACTACTTCTTTTAAGTTTTGTGGCAGTCAGCGCAAATGCCCAAGTGAAGTTGGATGACTTTGGAAGAATTGTTTTAAATGCTTATGTGCCTGAAAGCATTTCACTACCAACTGAAGCAAAAAGCTTGCTTGTTACCAAGATGGATCAAATTACAAGTAGCAATGGTATGGGTGGTAGTCAAGTGAATGCTCGATTTATTATTGCAGCGAATATAAATGTGGGTACAAAGGATATTATTGCAGGCCCTCCTCAAATGATTGCTCAGAATATTGATATTACATTTTTTGTAGGCGATGCACTTACCAATACTATCTTCTCAAATGTAACATTAAGTCTAAAAGGTGTTGGTACAAATGAGAATAAAGCGTTTATAGCTACTCTAAAAATGATAAATCCTAAAAACAAAAAAGTGCAAGCTTTTTTAGAAGAGGCTAAAACAAAAATTATAAGTTATTACAGCACTAACTGTGATTTTATCATAAAAGATGCGCAAACATTGGTTAAGCAACAAAAATATGATGAAGCAATTTATCAATTATCACTTGTACCAGATGTTTGTCAGGATTGTTATTTCAAATGTTTAGACACCTTGACTTCGGTTTATCAGCAGAAAATAGATGCTGATTGCGAAATGAAATTTAAGGAGGCAAAACTTACTTGGGTTGCGTCACAAAATCCAGCAGGGGCAGAAAAAGCCGGAGATATATTAAGTACAATAAATCCTATGGCTAATTGCCAAACTGATGTTACAGCTTTCATTAAATCTATTGATGCCAAACTTAAAGCCGATGAAAAAGCAAGATGGCAGTTTAAGATGAAAAAATATGCCGATAAAATTGCAATGCAAAAGGAACAAGTGCGTGTAGCAGAGGAAAAAGGTAAAAGAGACGACACCTATCGAGAAAATCAATCTAAGAGAGACGCTGTATCTCAGGAAAATCAATCTAAGAGAGACGCTGTATCTCAGGAAAAACAGTCGTCTCGAAATTTAGAATTGGATAAATTACGGGTTAGATCTTACCGAGAAATAGCGGTGGAACAAGCCCGAAATCAACCAAAGTCAGTAACGTATAACAATATCATTTGGAGGTAAACAAAATCATGAAAAACGTAATTTTTATCCTGGCACTTGCATTAAGTATCAATGCCTATGCCCAAGACGATAAAACTGTAACCCTTGTAGTAAGTGGGCAAGGCCAGACACAAGACGAGGCAAAGAAAAATGCTTTACGAGGTGCTATTGAACAGGCTTTTGGAGCTTTTATTTCATCAAATACTGAAATACTTAACGATGAGATTGTGAAAGATGAGATTGTTTCTGTTTCAAATGGTAACATTGAAAAGTATGTGATACTTAGTGAAAAAGATTTAGGGGATAATAAATTCGCTGTGACAATAAATGCAACGGTCTCCCTGGTTAAGTTAAACTCTTATTCAACAAAAAAAGGTGTTTCTTCTGAATATAACGGATCTCTTTTTGCGTTTAATACAATTAACGATAATTTGAAGGATGCGAATGAGGTTAAGTTATTAGAGAATATTTTTCAAATTGCAGAGAATGTTCTAAAAAAATCATTTTATGGGGATATAAACATGAATGACCCAAAGTTATTAAGTGGTGATTATTATGAAATCCCTTTTGACGCAAAAATCAATGTGACAAAATCCTACAATGAGGCATTAAATTATGTTTATGAATCTATGAATGGTTTGAGCGTTTCCAAGGAATCATTCTATAAATATTTAGAAAATGGTAAATCACCTTTAGAGGTTATCTTACTCACTCCGAATAAGCCATTTAATTCAGTAGATCATCCGAATTTGAATTCTTTTAGCAATATGGAAATCTTATACTTTCGAAATAAAGCTTCGCAGAATCTGATTAATGCCTTTTTTTCGGAGTGTGATAGAATTCTAACCGATTTTTCCATTGTTGCCAATGAGAATAAAAAACAACAAATATCAAAGCTCACTTTTGCTAATGGTTCAAAGCCAATTATTCTTCCCAGAAATGGAAGTTGTTCTGGCCGTCCTAATGAGTTAATAAATTACGACCAACTATGGACAATTCAAGTAGGCGATAAAACCTGTATCCTTTTAGAAGAAAAAAATGCGAGGACTGATAGTCAGATACATAAAAAATGGGGGGATTATGCTTGCAGTAGATTGAAACAAAAAGAAAGCCTACGAAAAATTAAATATTCAACAGTAATGATAGCATTTAATTTAAAAAATAAGAATACAACGATATTAAATGTTAAAGGATCTATTTCAAATGACTTAGCTGAAATAAAAAAAATTAATTCATTTCAGATTATTTACCAATGAGACTAGAATCTTTAATAAAGCAGTTTCCATTTCTCAAAGACTTAGAAAGTCAAGAAATTATATTTGAGCCTGACAGAGATGATTCCTTGGCAGCTGTTATTGTTAAATCAAATGTGCCGTATAGACCCGGCGTTTACTTTGTTTATGCGAATTCGAAGGATAAAGAAGGTAAACTACTATATGTTGGAATTGCAGGTTCAGATAAAAATGGTAGGATAAACTCTCATCAGTTACCCAAGAGGTTATTAGCTGTCTGCTATCCACCAGAAAGGTATCTTTCAGGCATCACTAAAAAAAACTTAAGTAGAAATGAGTTATGGCCAGTCATGATGAAAAAGGACGAGATTGCAGCGATTAAAATTTTGTGTTTCTTTTCTCCAATTGGTAACGATTATAAAGTTCAAAAAGGAAAAATCCCTTTGGAATTAGAAAAGTTAATAAATGCTAAACTTAAGGAACAAAATATATCTCAACCTTGGTCTAAAAGACACAATTACGAAATTTAAATATTATGAATACACAAGTTTTTTTCTTAACAATTGAACGATTTAATAACGGAATTGTCAAATTCAATTTAGGTAAAAAATGGAGTTTTCTGTTTAATAATCAATGGTATCCTTCAAGAGCTTATTATTCAGAATTAGGAGAAGATAGGCAGTGTAATCTTCATCTATCTGTATTTGAACTTTCAAAGTTCATTCCAATTACAACAGCATATATTTCATATAAAAGTCATTTACCAATTTCAAATTTAACGTCATGAAAAAAATATTACTCCTTTCAACAATTTTATTTTCAATAAGCGCCAACGCCCAATCCTTCAACGAAGACAAAACTGCTTTTAGCAATTTTATAAAACGTATGTACACTGCCAAACCTTTTGAAGGGGTTAAAATAGTAGATGACTATGCTAATCAATACCTAGTATCTGTTATTAGCCTTGATAAAGCGAAATACACAAGCGAATCAATAATGAATCGTGTTGCTCAAGTTAAAGCACAATCTCAGGCTAGTACTTTTTTAAATGGTGCTACAATTTCTATGGATATGGTAATAACCACCAAAGACACCAAAGACTCAACCGGTAATATTAGCACAATTGTCGAAACAATGGAACAGATAAAACAAAATTCTATGGGTTTTTCTCAAGGGCTAGAGCTATTAACCAATTTTGATAATTCCGATAAACTGAGGGTGGTATTTATCTATATAAGAGAACTTAAAAAATGATATATTCAACAAAAAAATGAAAAATATCGTATTAACACTTTGTATAGGGCTATTAGTGATCAGTAGCAATGTATTTGGGCAAGACCAAAACTTAGACTTAGTTAAAGTCCAAGTTGTCGCATCAGGTAAAACAGAATCAGAGGCTATAACAGAGGCTTTGAGATCTGCTTTGACACAAACATCTTCCGTATTTATAAGTTCTAATATTACATTGATCAATGACGAACTTGAGAAAGACCAAATTGCCATGATAAATAATGGCTCTATTGCTGAGTATAAAATTATCGATAAGACAACTAAAGAAGACGGAACCGTATTTATGACCTGTAATGTAACGGTTTCCGTAAATAAATTGGGTTCGTTTGTTGAAAGTTCTGGCGGTGCTATTGAACTAAAAGGGGGACTGTTTGCCAACAATATTAAACTAATGGATCTTAACAAACGCGCTGAAGAACAATCAATCCAAGATTTATTGAGTATTTCAAGAGATATGCTTAGTTCAGCATTTGACTACGAGATAATTAACGGTGAACCGAAAAACAACAATGGTAAATGGCAGATACCACTAACAGTTCAAGTTAAGAAAAATGCCAACTACGCCATATTTACTACATTTTTCTATTCAACATTAAAAAATATCGGACAAAATGATGGAGAAACAGAATCTTATATGAAACTAAATATACCTGTATATTCCATTGGTCTTTTTGATAACAGTAGAATTACAACCTCAACACCAGTTTTAAAGGCACGAGGACAATTTCCGAAACAAACCAATTTTCAGTATTACACCAGAGTCAAAAAAGATAAAGATGTTGGTGAATTAACTCGGTGGGACAATTATGATGATTTCAGTAAGTTTCTTTATGAAAGGAATAAATTAATGGATAAAGTAGATCGGAATAATTTACAACATGTACGTAACTCTAAAGCTTTAAATAAAGCTTTAAGTGAACCCAATAAAAACTTTGAAGAAAGAATTTTCACTTCCACACCAGAAACTAGATACGATCATATTGTTTTACGTTCTAAAAAATCGTACGATTCTTTGAGTACTTTTATATTAGGGTTTTCAGAATTTATTCAGAATGCAGAAATGAATAACGGTGTGAGTACCATAAGATTATCAGAATTACGGTCAAATTCGATTAACGGATACAAAATGGGATTGGATAATTCACGGGCCAGAGGGCCAACTACGTTTTTGCCTATTTCATTTTGTTATAAAGGTGGTGCAATATTTTTACCAGATTTTAGAGATTACTTAGTATCTAACAGCGTAACATTCGGAGCAAAATATGTTAATCTCAGCAGAGTTTATTTGCATCAGTCTATCAATGAATTTCCCTACAATTTACAGCTTACTGAAAATCATATTTATGGAAAAAATAATGCTACTTGGGAAGAAAAAATGCTCGTTCAGCTATCTAAGTATGAATGGGTAACAGTAAATCAATGTGACGCAAATTCTCTGGTTGATGGGCCCGGATTATACCCTCCGTATGGAAGACGGACCAAAGCGCTTTCTGAAGATAAGATGATGTATTATTATTTTGAATTCGTTTTTGCGAGCTATATTAAGTTTTTTGAAGACCTAGAGGTCTTGGAAAAAAAAGCTAGTGGAAATATTGAAGGTTTTCCCCTTCAATTAACTCTTGTTGGCAATGATCAGGATATAGTATTGAAAATGGAGATAACTAATAGCCTTACTTTGGATGAGATTTCAAAGGTTCAAAAATATACCATACAAAGAGTCAAATAGATTTTTCTAAATATTTATTTAAAATTGAACTAAAAAAAGTAGCACCTCTATTTATTACTATCTATTCCTAACCCCTTCGGCACATATCTAGATCAGCAGAGATGCTCAATCTTTGCATATGTCCACTTGTAAAAACTGTAACACCGCAACACATGGTAACAAAACGTACTGCTCAAATGCCTGTAAACAAAAAGCTTACAGAATGAGACGTAACGTTACTGCGTTTCGAAATGATATAGAATTACTTAAAAAGTCTCCTCAAGAGATTGAGTTTAAATCTGTTTTGGCATTCATAGAAAAAGAAAATTTTTCTATGAACAAACCAACCTACGATGAGTATGCATTTGTTCGGGAATCACATCCAGAAATACAATCGGTAAAGATGCTTTCTGAATTGATTATTGAGATTAAAAAGAAGTTAGATGGCTATCTAGAATCGCCTTACAAACTTGCTTTTAAAAATTACTTAAAAAGGAAACTTAACTTTTAGATGATCTATTCTCTAAGTACTTAACCAAGTCTTTTCTTAAGTAATAAACTTGTTTGCCTAATGTAGTGTAGGGCAGTTCGCCTAATCTTCTTCTTTCCCAGAACCAGGTAGTTCCTCTTCCCAGTAATTGTTTTGCTTCAAGCTCAGACACATAATCATCAATTGATTTTGGTTTGTTAAGCTTGTCCTCAATATCCTTAAGCTTCTTAAGAATACGACTTAATTGTGTGTTTTTTAACATGTAAGTTGTTTTATTAATTTCATATTAAGCCACAAATGGCAGTCCAAAAAGTAGAAATTTATGGCATTTTTCAGTCTTTTAAATTTATGGTCTAAAATTTTAGACTAAGAGGTTTTAAAATATTTTTTTTGTTAAAATTCAAACTGACCAAACTTGTCAGATTTGTCGGAAATACTGTCAGGTCAACTATTTAATTATTAGTTTTTATGATATGTAAATATGGATAAAAGTAAAAAAAATGTCCGTTTGAACGGACATTTTAAGAATTTCATATTCTATGTCTGAGATTAATTTCTCAAGTTAAGGCGGTTTCGGAGTCATCATCAGAATAAGCTAAAGACTCTTCATCAGAGGAGACGGACTTCAACTCAAAAAAAATACTGGGTGCGATAGTTGTCTTGCCTAAAGAAGATGAACCGTTTGAGTAGAGTCATTGCTCCTCTTATCTAACCTTTAACTTACGAACCAGTCAAACCAAATTACATCTTAATTAGCTTAACAGATGCATTAGTAGATGTGCTGGTGATTTGCAGGA
>Ga0307994_1001105_pt1 | contig 16889 bp, 17 predicted proteins | sample EllFjometagen261_FD_203171 | JGI IMG/M metagenome (GOLD analysis project Ga0307994, IMG submission 203171) | Marine microbial communities from Ellis Fjord, Antarctic Ocean - #261 | ecosystem: Environmental > Aquatic > Marine > Unclassified | place: Southern Ocean | collected 2014-11-02 | reverse complement strand
AGAACGCGCCCCTCGTGCCGAAGCTCCTGAAGTAGAAGCTCAAGCTGAAGAAGCACCAGCCGCCGAAGCCGCAGCTGAATAATTAACTGGAGATATTGACCATGGCACGTTTTTTCCGTCGTCGTAAGTACTGTCGTTTCACCGCCGAAGGCGTTGTTCAAATCGACTATAAAGATATTGAAGTTTTAAAAGGCTATGTATCTGAAACTGGCAAGATTGTACCTAGCCGTATTACTGGTACTAAGGCACGCTACCAGCGTCAGCTTTCTACCGCTATCAAGCGCGCTCGCTACGTTGCATTGTTGCCATACACTGACGCTCATCAGTAAGCCGTATTAACAGATGCGCGGACTAGCCCAATACGCCATGCGTGGCAATAAACAAGCAACTATGGTTGCGGTGTTGTTTGCCATTATTCCTGTGTTGTTCTGGATAAGTGCTGCACTTGTTGCTTTGGTGATCTTGCGAAAAGGTTATCAAGCCGGTGCCAGTGTTTTTATGTGGAGCCTATTACCTGCCATCGCTTGGTGGAGTAATGGTGATCCAACACCTGCTTTAACCTTAATAGGTGTGGCAGGTTTGGCCAGCGTTTTACGCTACAGTGCCAGTTGGGCTTATGTATTGGTTGCTAGTCTATTGGCAGCAACTGTATCTATGCCTATTTTGGCCAGCTATTTGCAAGATGTAATGGCGGCTTTTGCCGAAGCTGGGATCCAGCTAGAAGCACAACAAAAATTGCCAGAAAATGTTGATAAAATATTACTGCAAACCCTCATGGAGGGTGTGTTAGGTGCCGTACACATGGCTATATTATTAGCCTGTGTAGTGTTGGCGCGTTGGTGGCAGGCGGCTTTGTATAACCCAGGTGGGTTTCAAACCGAATTTCATCAGTTGCGTTTGCCTCTATGGCTTACGGGAACTCTAGCTGCAGCCGTATTCGGCTTAAGTAGTGTTACCGACATGACACAGTGGTTGTTTGTGTTATCAATACCATTACTTTTTGCGGGATTGGCGTTAGTGCATGGGCTGGTTGAGCAATTAAAATTAGGCCGCGTTTGGCTGACTGCAATCTATTTAGGGTTGCTACTCTCAAGCGCAGTGGTCTTTACGCTACTCGCAATACTCGCCACCTTGGACAGCGTGTTCAAGTTACGGCAACGTTTGCCAGTTAGGGTAAAAAAATAGAATTAGACTCTTCGTGTATACATGTTGAGCAAACTAAGGAATTAAACATGAATGTAATTCTTCTTGAAAAAATTGGTAAGTTAGGCGCATTGGGTGACACTGTTTCAGTTAAAGCTGGATACGGCCGTAACTTCCTAATCCCAAAAGGCAAAGCGGTACCTGCCAACAAAGCTAACGTTGAAGCGTTTGAAGCTCGCCGCTCAGAGCTTGAAGCTGCTGCTGCTGAAAAGCTAGCTGCTGCTCAAACTCGTGCAGATGCCATAGGCGCATTGACTATCTCTATTGCGGCTAACGCTGGTGAGGGAGGTAAGTTGTTTGGCTCTATCGGAACTAACGAAATTGCTGCTGCCTTGCTTGAAGCTGGCCATGCTGTTGATAAGACTGAAATACGTCTGCCTGAAGGCACTTTGCGTGCATTGGGCGAAACAGCCGTTGCTATCCAACTTCACAGTGACATCACTGTAGAAATCACAGTGGCGCTTGTTGCTGAGTAAAGCTCTGCTCTGGTCATTGCCACAGGCCTTGGGTCTTGTTAATGATACAGGTGAAGCGCTGTAGCGAAGTAATCTAAAAAAGCCCCGTCAAAGGGGCTTTTTTGTGCCTGTGGTAAAGGTTATCATGGACCAGTATTCATCTTATTAAATCGAAATTTTCATGCTACCAGCTTCACATTTACTTAAGTCTGACCCTCAACTTGATGCGCTAAAAGTGCCTCCTCAGTCGTTAGAGGCCGAACAGTCGGTGCTAGGCGGTTTAATGTTGGATGAAATGGCATGGGATCGAGTGTCTGAGGCCGTGGCAGAAGTCGATTTTTACCGCCAAGATCATCGCCTTATCTTCCGCGTAATGACTAAACTGGTAGGTGATTCTCGACCTATAGATGTGATTACTCTATCTGAGGAATTGAGTCGCATAGATGAACTAGCTAATGCCGGTGGCCTAAGCTACTTAGGCGAACTAGCGAAAAACACTCCCAGTGCGTCAAACATCACCGCTTACGCCAATATCGTGCGTGAAAGGGCTATATTGCGTCAGCTCATTACCGTCGCTAATGACATCGCTGATTCTGCATTCCATACAGAAGGCCGCTCTTCCGATGATGTATTGGACGAAGCAGAGCGCAAGGTATTTGAAATAGCAGAGGCGCGTCCAAAAGAAGGTGGTCCACAGTACATTAACCCTATCCTTAAAGGCGCAGTAGAGCGTATTGATCTACTGTTTCGTTCTGACAGTGCCATTACAGGTATTAGCACCGGCTTCACCGACTTAGATACGAAAACTGCAGGTCTGCAAAAATCCGATTTAATTATTGTGGCAGGTCGACCCTCAATGGGTAAAACCAGCTTCGCCATGAATATTGTTGAAAATGCGGCGATCATTGGCGACGAACCCATACTTGTATTCAGCATGGAGATGCCCGCCGAACAGTTGATGATGCGTATGTTGGCGTCCCTTGGTCGTATTGATGCCACTCGTATGCGTACCGGTAAATTGGAGCAAGACGATTGGCCTAAGCTGACGGGTGCCGTGAACTTACTTAAAGACAAGCCGCTTTATATTGATGACAGTGCGGCCTTAAGCCCAACCGAGATGCGCACTAGGGCCAGGCGTATTGCCCGTGAGCACGGCAGTGTGGGTATGATCATGATTGACTACCTTCAGTTAATGCAGATTAAAGGCCATACTGAAGGCCGTACCGCGGAAATTTCTGAAATTTCACGTTCCTTAAAAGCCTTGGCTAAGGAATTGAAATGCCCGGTTGTTGCCCTTTCTCAGCTTAACCGTAGTTTGGAAAATCGCCCTAACAAGCGCCCAGTAAACTCAGACCTACGTGAGTCTGGTGCCATAGAGCAAGATGCTGACGTTATCATGTTCATCTACCGTGATGAGGTGTATAACGAAGACAGTGAAGATAAAGGTAAGGCCGAAATCATCATTGGTAAGCAACGTAATGGTCCCATCGGTACCTCGCGCTTAGCCTTCATCGGTAAGTACACTCGTTTTGAAGACCTCGTGCATAGCTATGATGGCTATGACGACATGTAATAACCCAAGAAGCTAACCTGCATAGGTGAAACGATGAGTGATTGGTTTGATGATGAGGAAGCGCCATTAGATACGGGTATTAGTGCCTCTTTGCTAAAGCACTTACCCATCGGCTACGAATTAATCACTACGGCAATTGATTTGCGTTTGTATGGTGATCACAACATCGATTTAATGGAATCTCTGCACTTGGCTGGTGGTCACTGGGATCCTAGTCTACTGGCCTATAGTATTCCCCTAGGGCGTGACGCCCAGCTTGAACGCGCCCTTAAACACTACACTCAGCAGCAGCAAGGTATGGCCGATACCATGAGTATATTGGCCAGTCACATGGTGCCGGATGAAAATCAAGTGGAAGTGCAAAGGCGCAAGCGTGCAGTGGACCAGCGTATTAAAATCATCGCTGGCCGTTACCACGCAGGAGACTTACTCAAGGGTCATGAAATCCTAAGTTTAGGCAAACACTGGCAAGAGTTTCCCGGGTTGCAGTGGCAAGGGGTGGATAAAGCCAAGTGCGCTACGTGTGATAAGTTTGCTCGAGTATCCAGCTCCAAAAAATGCCAGCAGTGCACAGCTAAGGGCATTGGTCTTGAGCCGATTACCTATTGCTACGCCTACTTCGATTAGATCTTTTTTTGAGAAATTAAGCTAAAACATAAAGGTGGGCAGTGTGTCTGCCGTGCTAAAAAGGCGCCTACGTTAGAAATGTCGTGGCGGTATTCTTTAAAGTGAGTGATGTTTAAGCCTTGAATAATACACTGTCCAAGAATGTCACCTAGCGTATGCTGAAACCAATAGCTTGGAGATTCTATTTTGGCGGTTGGGTCCATATAGTCATTCTCATCTTCGTCTAAAGAAGCTGTGCGGTCAAAATAATCTACAACCACAGTGTTGCCTGTTTGTGTTTCAAACATCACCATGGCAGGGTGCATTTCATACATGAATAACTGGCCGCCGGGTTTGAGCATACGACTAATAAGGGCAAAATAGTTTGCTAAATCAGGCAGCCAGCCTAACGCGCCAACAGTAACGTAAATCACGTCAAATTGATTGTTGTATTCATCCCCAATCGCATATAGATCAGTGCAGGCTAGTTCAATGTCCACTTCTGCCGCCAAGGCGAGTTGTTGTGCCTGATGGATAAAGCCTTCACTAATATCTAACCCTAAGCAGCGGTTTGCGCCGGCCTTTTTAACCGCAATTAGTTCTCGGGCGTTGTTACAAGAAAGCTGGGCAACATCCTTGCCGGATAAATTGATCTGATTAAAGAGGCGTTTTTCTATTTCGTCAAAAGTGGTGAAATCTGGTTCTTTAATACGCTTCAACAAATCATCAACATAGTTTTTTTGATGCACAGCAGCCGTTTCGTTCCACATGTTGCGATTGATTTGGGTGTAGTCTTGGCGATCTTTCATTAGTTGGTTTCTTTAGCTAAATATGGCGCGGGCGGGCATTAAGTAAGGCAGTAAAATCTACGGGAGCTCGTACAGGCTTCTGGCGCTGGTAATCAAAGCAGCCCATGCGTGTTTCACCGGAGGCGACTAGGTGCCCTTTTTGTTGATCTTTTAGATTGTACAGCAGGTTAAAACGTGCCTTGCTCACGTAATTGACGCTGAGCGATAGCGTTAGTTTTTGATGCAGATACCCTTGCGTTAGGTATTCAATACTGGCACCAGTCATAATAAGGCCGCAGCCGCCAACGTCTTGCTCGCTTAGCTGGTTATGGCTTAGCCATTGAACACGGATTTCATGGAAATAACTTAGAATGGCGTCGTTGCTTAGGTGATTGCCGTAGTTCAAGTCGGTCACTCTAACCTGCAGGCCGCAGTTATAGAGGTGGTAAGCACTGGGCTCAATTTGTGGTTTCATGAGATTTCCTGAAAATAGGCTGCTAGGGCGCGTAACATGCCGTTGCACAGCAGTGCTAAGTCTTCTGGGCTCATCACGTAGGGAGGCATGACGTAAACCAGCTTACCAAACGGACGCACCCATATGCCTTCGTCAACAAACATTTTTTGAATGATGCCAAGATCTACAGCTTGTGTGACCTGTATTACACCAATGGCGCCTAACACTCGCACGTCTTCAACATAAGCTAGAGCTTTGGCTGGTTGCAGTAGGCTGTGAAGGCCTTTATTTATACCATCAACCTGACGTTTCCAATCCCTGCGCTCCAGCAAATCCAAACTGGCGTTAGCCACGGCACAGGCCAAAGGGTTGGCCATAAACGTGGGTCCATGCATAAAGCAACTGGCTTCACCACGGGAAATACTAGTGGCAATTTCATTGGTGGTTAAAGTGGCAGCAAAGCTCATAGTGCCACCAGTAATGGCTTTGCCTAGGCACATAATATCGGGTTTAACTTGAGCATGATCGCAGGCGAATAGAGCGCCACTACGGCCAAACCCCGTGGCAATTTCGTCAGCAATTAATAGAATATTGTATTGCTTGCACAGGTCTGCTGCACCTTTTAACCATTGCGGGCTATAAAAACGCATGCCACCAGCGCCCTGGACGATAGGCTCTAGGATCAATGCAGCAATTTCATTTTGATGCTCGAGCATTTTGTCTTCTAGTTCTGCTAAGTCGCCATCTTGTAATGGGCGATCAAAGCCCATTGGCGGGGGGTCAACAAAATGATGCTGTGGTAGTACGCTTGCGAATAGTGAATGCATGCCGTTAACCGGGTCACACACTGCCATGGCACCAAAGGTATCGCCATGGTAACCATTACGTATAGTGAGCATGCGGTTTTTGTTGGCTTGTGCCTTGGAGTGCCAGTATTGCAGGGCCATTTTTATGGCTACTTCTACAGCCACTGATCCTGAATCTACGAAAAAAACCTTATCTAAACCTGCGGGTGTGAGATCTACTAAGCGCTTAGCAAGGGATACTGCGGGTTGGTGCGTAATGCCACCAAACATCACATGAGACATGTCATCGATTTGCAATTTCATTGCTTCGTTGAGATGAGGGTGATTGTAACCATGCACCGCACACCACCAAGATGCCATGCCGTCGATTAGTTCTTGGCCATCAGCTAAAGTTAGGCGCACACCATGAGCGCTAACCACAGGATAAGCAGGAGGAGGGTTGTCCATGGAGGCATAAGGGTGCCATACATGCTGTTGGTCTAAGGCGATCAGTTGTTCAGGAGTCATAAGTGTTAAATATTGTTTTTGTTAGTTACATATTAGCATAGCTAAGTCATGCTATTGGCTGATTTCAACCACATCTATTTTGTGTAAACCTACTTGCCACCGCAGGTTAATGTCGGCAATGTTACAGCCGTAAATACGCTCTGGGTCTTGCTGATATGCTGGCCTAGGGTCGTGTAGTAATACTTGCTCAATGAGCTCTGTGAGTTCAGGCCTGCTCGATAAAGCGCCTTGAGCTTGCTCACTGTAATAAATGGGTAGTTGCAGAACTTGGTCATCACTGGCGAAGCCGCTTTTGGCATCGGGTATAGATTCTACCCAAGGTAGGTAGGGCTTAATGTCTAAAATTGGGGTTTTATCTATTAAGTCTGCACCACTCACATGGAGGATGACGCCGTTGCTAGTGTCGATAGATTCAAGTTTCACTAGTGATAAGCCCAAAGGATTGGGCCTAAAAGTAGATCGGGTGGCAAATACACCGAGCTTTTTATTACCGCCTAATCGTGGTGGTCGTACTTTGGGTTTCCATCCTTGTTCTGCGGTTTGATGAAAGGCAAACGTTAGCCAAATATGGGAAAACTCCTCCAGTCCGGCAACGGCGTCGGCTTGGTTATAAGGTGAGTGAAGTTCCACCTGCGCCAAAGCAGCCGGCACGAGGCCTGGTTGACGAGGTGCGGCAAATTTTTCCTTAAAGCAGGAGTGAATTATACCGATAGGTGTCACTTCAAACAGCTGTGAGTTTTTAGGTGTTGGCATGATTAGATGATTTATTCGCGGTATTTTGGCTGACGCCAAGGTTTAAGCTAGATACAATAGCGTTAGTTTAATCGTCTCGTTTAGGAAAATATATGGCTCGCAAGCCCTACGTCAAAGCTAAAGCCATTCAAGGCCGTGGCCATCTTCAATCTGTTGCCACCGATGGCCCTCATGTTGAGTGGCTGGGAATGCCAGAATACTACATCCACACCTTAGTGATTGCCGAACAAGAGTACGCCTATTTTTCTGCTAGCAAAGACCTCGAGTTTGAGGTGGGCGCTTATGTGTGTTTCCGTTGCCGCGAATCTAAAAAAGGCTTCTACATCGAAAAGCGTTCATTAGGCATCGCCATCGATCCTGCAGAATATATGCGTCAGATTGAGTCCGCTAAGGAGTGAGGCGAATGAAGCGTAAGGTATTCTCACCACTACCTGTAAATGATCACACTTGTGGTTGGACGCAAGCGTTGCCTACGCGCCAGCCGAATGCCAGCATACAGGGAGAATACACGGCAGACTTTGTTATTGTTGGCGCTGGTTATACAGGTTTGTCGGCAGCTAGAAAGTTCGCCCAACTTAACCCCAATGCTAAAATCATCATTATTGATGCCCAGCGAGCTGGAGAAGGGGCAAGCGCACGAAACTCTGGCTATCTGGTTGATTCAACCCTTAATGACGGCCATATGTCTGATACAGGCCTACAACAATACCGAGAAAAGTACGCCCTAAATAAAGCGGGAGTAGATTGCGTTAGTCAGTTAGTTAATGATCATAAAATTGATTGTGATTGGGATGCCAGTGGCAAATTTCACGCTACGGCAGTGTCGGCCCACGAAGCTAAGTTGCAGCACTTTAGTGAGTTGTTGCAAGAGCTGGAATTGGAGCATCGCCTACTTTCAGGTGCTGAGCTGAATCAGCGTTTAGGAACGTCCTATTATACCCAGGCCTTGTGGACTGCTGGTGGTGTTATGTTGCAACCAGCAAAACTGGCTCGTGCTTACATAGAGCTATTACCAGACAACGTGACCCTGTATGAAAACAGTCCAGTGTTAACGTGGCGTAAGCAGGGGGCAGATTTTTTAGTGTCAACGCCTATGGGTCAAGTTAAAGCCCCTCAGATGTTGATGGCTGTTAATGGCTTTATGGCCAGTGCTGGGTTAAAGCGTAAGCGCGCATTTCCACTCACCTTAACTGCTAGTATGACCCGTGCGTTGAATGATGCTGAGTATGCATCTATAGGCAGCCCAAAGGCGTGGGGCTTATTATCTGCCCAGGCTATGGGGGCTACCGTTCGCTTAACCGAAGACCGGCGTATCATGGTGCGTAATACTGCAGAAGTGTGGCCTACCATGAACATGTCAGCCAGTCAGTTAGAGCAACGCAAACGCATGCACTTGCGTGGTCTCAAGCGCCGTTTTCCACAATTGAGTGCGGATCTCTTTGACAGTTGCTGGTCTGGTGTCACCTGCATCAGTGGTAATAACGGCCAAGTGTTTGAGCAGCTTGAATCTGGTTTGTTGGTTGCTGGCTGCTACAACGGTGGCGGCATTGGTTTGGCGACCTTGTTTGGCGAACAGATGGCACATATGGCAAGCGGCCAAATGACCGATGAAATCACCATGATTGAGGCGCGACCAAAGCCTAATTTGTTGCCTTCCCAGCCTATTTTAAGGTGGGGTGTTCGGTTACGACTTATGCGTGATCGAGTGATTGCTAGAAACGAAAATTAGACCAGCTGAAACCTAGGTCAAGTGGGACACAGGCTCGTCAGTGCCTAAATGACTTCGGCGATGACTAACAGGTTGTCGCCAATGTTAATGATAGACGGGGAATGTTTAATGATCACCATGCCGTCGCGTTTGGCATAATAAAATTCTGGTTGGCTTCCTGTGCGATCGATATTGTGGATTTTTGCCACCAAATCACCTTCTTTAACCTGCTCTCCAAGGCCGACGCAAGGTTCCAGTAAACCGTGATGATAGCAGCACAAAAAAGAGCGCCCATCGGGCATGTCTAAATTTACCACAGGTGAAGGGTTTGGGGTCACTTGGCCCTTCATTATTCCTGCGTGGATGAGTAAATTACGCACACCGCGCTTAGCAATATCTATGGTGTAGGGCGTGCTGCTGCCGCCGCCACCTAGTTCAGTGGTGACAAATATTTTGCCCATGGCCTCCACTTGAGTGTCATACATGCTACCAGCATCTAACTCAACCATCTTTAACAAATAAGGCGCACCAAAGGCTTTAGCGGCGGCTTCGCATTGACCTTCTTGATGTTTGTTATCAAGCACATGATAGGCAACGAACGGCAAGCAGTCTAAGGTTTTTCCGCCGGAATGAATGTCCAGCACTAGGTCGGCCATAGGGACTAAGGTGCGAGAAAAGTAGTCGGCAATAATCTGCGTTACTGTGCCATCGGCTTTGCCCGGAAAACTGCGGTTGAGGTTGATATCATCAATGGGAGACACCCGGTCTTGGTTCAAGAATGCCGGGTAATTCATGGCGGGAATAATAATCACCCGTCCTTGAATGTCATCAATTTTTGGGCGATTGGCAAGATCAAACAATGCAGTGGGCCCCTCGTACTCGTCACCATGGTTGCCGCCGGTGAGCAGTGCTGTAGGTCCGTTGCCATTTTTGAGCTGACAAATGGGGATCATTACCGAACCCCAAGCCGACGCATTGCTAGAATACGGCACCTTTAGAAAACCATGCTGAATACCGTCTTGCTCAAAGTCAATTTCGGTGCTGGTGGGGTTGTCTCTCATAATGAGACCTTTGCACGAAAGGATGACGAAAGGAAAATGAGATTAAATATGCCTGATTGAGGCGGGGAACGCAGGTAATAGCGAGCTATTACCAAGTTTTTCAACGAAAAGCAGGTGGATTTTAGCCCTTTTATCTCGGTATTCGGTTCGTGCAAAGGTCTCACCTTATTTACCTCACTAATAATTGGCGTGGCACCTGCGATAAACATTCGCCACCATGGTTAGTAACACGCACGCTTTCGGTCATTTCAAAACCCCAGTCATCAAACCAAATGGCAGGCATAAAATGAAAGGTCATGTTTTCCTCCAACACTGTGGTATCACTGTCACGTAAGCTCATGGTGCGCTCGCCCCAGTCTGGTGGATAGCTTAAACCAATAGGATAACCCACGCGGTTGTTCTTTTCGTAGCCGTGGCGCTTAAGGGTAGCGGTAAAGTTTTCAGCAATTTCCCCACAGCTTACACCGGGCTTAAAGAGCTCCAGTGCATTTTGGGTGCACTCGTTGATAACCTTCTCAATGTCGCGGTACTTTTTGGTGGGGGTGCCTAAAAATAAGGTGCGAGAGCAAGGGCAGTGATAACGGTTATGAACCCCAGCCAATTCTAGACACATGCCGTCTTCGGGCGCTAAGGGTTGATCGTCCCACGTCATGTGGCAAGCAGCTGCTTCGTCACCAGCGCCTATTAAAGGCACCAGTGATGGATAGTCGCCGTAGTGTCCGTTTTTGCCTTGGGCGCCTGCATGCATGATTTCTGCCACTAGATCGTTCTTGCGCATGCCCGGGTGAACTACTTGCATAATACGTTCGTACACCCCTTCAATCACCTTGCCTGCGCGCTGCATATAAATGATTTCTGTAGGCGACTTGACTGCTCTTTGCCAGTTAACTAATCCGGTTTGGTCGCTAAAGGTTGCCTTGGGTAGGCAAGCGTATAGGCTTTCTGCGGCGCGGGCAGAGAAGTAATAGTTGTCTTTTTCCAAACCAATGACACAGTTAGCGAGCCCTTTTTTCTGAAGAATGTTGGCCAGGAACTCCATGGGGTGGCGTTCTGGAGTCATCACGTATTCATCGGGATAAGCAAGGATGTTGTCTAAGCTTAAGTCGGTGGTGAGCTCAGCACCCTTGGCATCAATGCCACGGCCGTACCAAAATAACGAGTCATCGGTACTGATCACCACACATTGATGCACATAAAAGGACCAGCCATCATAACCTGTAAGCCAATACATGTTTGCAGGATCGTAAACAATCATCAGCTCAACACCGGCCGCCTCCATGGCGGCCCGAGTTTTAGTTTGGCGGGCTAGGTATTCTGCAGGCTCAAAGCGCCTTCTGCTGGCTTTCAATTGAGTACGCCCAGCGCTTGTTCTAGGTCGGCAAGCAGGTCTTCAATGTCTTCAATGCCGGTGGAGTAACGCACTAAGCCTTCAGGGATGCCGGCTGCGGCCCGTTCTTTTGCAGTGCACTCTACATGAGATGTAGTGACCGGCGGCCCTACTACGGTTTCTACGCAACCCAAGTTAGCCGCCATGTGGGCGTAATTTAAGCGAGGTAAGAATTTCTTAATGGCGTCTAAGCCACCATGTACAGAAAAGCTGAGCATGCCGCCAAAACCTGACATTTGTTGCTTGGCTATATCGTGACCGGGGTGAGTTTCAAGGCCTGGGTAATTAACCTGATCCACCATAGGGTGGTTTTGTAGAAAACGTGCCACCGCCATGGCGTTGTCGTTTTGGCGTTGCACGCGTAACTTTAAGGTCTTCATGCCACGTAGTAGGCTGTATGCATCCATTGGCGCAAGGGTTGCACCGTTGATTTCTCGGTAATGGTAAACTTTTTCTACCAGCTCAGCAGAGCCACAAATAACGCCACCTAAAGCATCGGCATGACCGCCCAAATACTTAGAGGCTGAATGCAATGTAATGTCTGCCCCTAGCTCTAAAGGTAATTGGTTAATAGGTGTGGCAAAGGTGTTGTCCACAACGACTATCGCTCCGACTTGATGAGCTTTGGCAGCTAGGCGTTTGATGTCGGTAATTTTAATGGTGGGGTTGGTGGGGGTTTCTAGATACAGCACCGTGCAGCCTTTGGCGATCTCCGCTTCTAGCTCAACATAGTCGCCTGTTTTACATAGGGCAACTTCAATGCCTAAGGGTGGCAAAAATTCGTTAAATATTACGTTAGTACCGCCATAGCTGTCTTTTATAGAGACAATGCGATCCCCTGGTAGTAGGAAGGTGGCTAAGGTGTTGCTAATTGCGGCCATGCCAGATGAGAAACTAGTGGCAGCCTCTGCGCCTTCTAATACTTTAACCTTGTCTTCAAAAGCGCGTACGGTAGGATTGGTGTTACGAGAGTAAATGTGACCAGGCTCTTGGCCTAGTGCCACTCGGTGCCAAGTATCAATGTCTTTGTAAGCAAAGGACACGCTATGGACTACAGGAACCTGAGTTGAGCGTTCGTAAAGTTCGTGTTCTTGTTCGCCGCCCCAGATGCTCTGGGTGGACTTGCCTATTTTTCGGGTACTTATATTTTGGGTATTTTTGCGCATAAAAACTCCTATTGGCTGCGTCTTAATAAAATTGGAGAGCAAATGCTCACCTTCTCCTATGTCAAGGCAGCGCTTTAAAAGCCTTTATCTTGAAGATCCGAAGATACTCCAGAAAAATGCGCAAATCAAACGCTATTTATAACTATTGCATGGCTAGTGGCGAAATGACTGATGCCATCACTGTGATTCAAGCACGGCCAAAACCCAATGCGCTGCCGCCTCAGCTAATTCTAGGTTGGGGTGTGCTTTTACGTTTAATACGTGACGGTTTTAGTGCCCGTAACGAAAACTAACTCTGTTGTTAAACGCTGTGCTTACGTCCACTCAAAGCGCTTGCCAATAGCGTAGGGTTTACTGGCATAACTTTCTTTGGTTTAGGCAGCGCCATAACGTCTTTGATTATCTTGGCTAATGTAATAGTACAAATGTGATTAGGTGAGACTACAGTAGCTTGCCCAGTGCGCTCTAAATCAGCGGCATTGGCAAACTGATCTGTAGAAAATGGCATTATAATTTGTCGCACTCCCAAACCTAAGGCCTCCTGAACACTGTTATTACCACCGTGATGGATGATGATATCGCATTCACGCAATAGCCCTACCTGCGGTAAGCTGGGTTCAATAAGCCAGCCTTTTGGGAAAGGCTCAAATGCCTGCATCGGACTTGCGCCAATGGCCATCGCTACACGCGCACCAGCCTTTTGAAGGGTGTCTGATATGCTGCACAATACATCTGCGCGGTGTGATAAAAAAGTACCCAAAGCAACGTAGACCTGAGGTCTGCCATCTGCCTGATCAAGCCATCGTTGATAACGCTCTGCAAGTATTTCGTCACGAATTAGTGGCCCAATAAATTGGTGATTTTTGGGCAAGTCTTTCAGGCGGCTAATAGCGTGATACTGCTTTGAGCTATTGTAGAGTACTTTGTGGCCATGAACGCGAAAGGCGTCCTTAACGGGTGCCATAGTGGGCGCAATCACAGATAAAGCTTCATTCCATCGTTCTGTAAACTTAGTGGTCACTCGGTCTGTGATGTGTTGTTGTTGTGCCAATGCCGCAGGCTCAGGCAGCATGCATACGGGCCAGTCTGCCGGAATCCCGTAACGTTCGTGTCCAACTGGCAGTTGGCTAGGGTGGCCAGGGATGAGGGTGGTAAATGTTCTTCCTGTTGCATAAACACCCAAGGTTGAGCCAAACGAGATATGGTCAACCAAAATGTCATCAGGGTCTATTTGCTCACAAAGCAGGGCAATTTTTTTGGCTACCTGCTCGGGCTGCCATAGTAAATCCTTTTCTCTGTCCAACGCTTGGCAGCGAATGGTGGCTATGGCTCCTTCTTTGGTGGCGCTTAAGAAACGCGTTATCGCAGGGTTTTGATCAGCGATACCACTATTAGCCCCCTTACCTAACTGCAGTAATGCCCATTCAAAACCCTCTGCTTGCACATGGGGCGCCATATTGACCCCAGTGGCAAAGACAACACGCCTTCCTGCCAGTTGGGCTGCACGAGCAACAACGGCCAAAGGGCTGTAATGAGAAATAAAATCAGGGCTAATTACAAGTAGAGTCATGAGTGATCTCGTACGGTTAAATACAATGAGGTGAGTTTTTCGGCCATGGTATCAATGGCATAGTGTTCTTCAACCATTTTTCGAGCCTTGAGGTTTCTTCCTGCACGCCCAACCAGCTCAAATCCTTGGCGGATGGCATGCCCAAGATGGTGTTCAGGATCTACCAGAATACCTGTATCGCCATGGTCAACATAGGTAGATGGGCCGCCAGTGCTTGGGGCAACGACCACCAGCCCGGTGGCAAGTGCTTCTATTAACGCCAGTCCAAACTCCTCTTTAAGTGCACCATCAACATAAATGCCGCCACTAGCCCAATACTCTGATCGCCCCGCCATAGTTGCTATCATGAGGTGAGCAATGTCAGCCCTTGGGCGACCACCTAGTATGATCAGCCCAGCGCGTCGATGATCGTCGAGTGGCACGGAGCGATCAATTGTATCCATTACGGTCATTTCTACAGCAGATGGCTGATTCAAGTTGCCACCGACCAAGACTAGGTTGCAGCTATTATATAGCAGTGGGTCGGTAGCCCAGGCAGTGGTTACTCGCGCCATTCCTTTGATGGGATGAAAGCGCCCAACACTAAGCAATATAGGTAAGTGCCTACGGCTGGCACAAATTTTGTTGGCCAAATCACTAATCACCCCCGGTACAGCAGTATTGTTGGTGCCTGAGTAATGTAATTCCGCCTGACGGATAAGCTCAATATCAATGCCTTCCGCTATGGTTGCCGATTGCTGCTTATGTAGGCGAAGATCCTTGCGTATGTCTTGCAGCAGCAGTTTACACTTAGGCTGTGGGAATAGTGCTAATTGATCCGCACTCCGTGCCATGTTCTCTAGCATGCGAGCTCGGAACCATAGATTGCTTTGAGCGTCAGCATCCAAAAAGGCACAGGGGTTCAATTGGCCACCAGACTGCAATGACTGCACCGTGTTTTGAGGATCGGGTGCAAAGCTAAAGCAAATAGGGATACCTAGAGATTTGGCAACGTCTGCTGCCGCAAAGGTGGCTGCATCCAGCATACGCAAATGAATAACGTCAATCGGCCCAAAACTACGTAAGCATCGTTTTATACCACGCTTAAGAACAGGTAAGTGCTCCCAAGTATTGGTACTGTTCATTGGGCGTATGTTATCCCCAGCGGTAATGGCTCGGTATGGTTGTGGTGTGTTTGTGGGTATATTAAGGCTACTAACGGCATCATCAGCCGTGCCAAGCCCTATAGTCAGCACCTGATCAATACTGGGTTGTCGCGACAGAGCGTCTCCCAAAGAGACAAGTAGGCTGGCTACCCCTCCAGTTTCACCACAGCCTCCGGAGCTGAGGGTCTTATCAAGTTTAGCCAGTACAAGTTGGCATATGCGCAAGCCTCCACTATGAAGAGGGGGCGGCCCTTTCTGAGGTACTTCTTGGTCGTTAATTGTTAGGGCCGCATACGCACCAATTTCGTTATCTTGATGTTTAAGCTGCTCTAATAATTCACCAAATGGGCCAGTGCGGCCACCCATTGCGCTAATGGCCGCTAGACGTACAGTTATGGACTCGTCTATATCAGCCGCTAGACGTGCAAGTTCCCCATTAACTTCTACGGTACTTAAAGCGCCTAACAGATCAACTAATCGAGCACGTACAGTGGCATCTTCATTGGCCGACAACGCTTGGCTTATCATCTGATAAATCAATTCAGGTTCAGTGCGGGCCCAGTGGCTCAGTGTTTGATGGGCATGCATGGTGTCGATGCCACCAGCACAAAGTTGTTGAAGTAATAGTGGTAATGCAGAAGCAGTAGGACGACGATTTGCTAGCTTCCATGTTGCCTGGCGTCGCACGCTTGGGCCTTGATGTGATAGGCAGTCAATCAGCATTTTGGTGGCGCCTTCGTGCTGAATCTCAGCCACCGATTCAATTGCTAGAAAACTGGCTAGAGTGCTTTCTTTAGCCATTAATTTAAGATCGTTTAGCAATGACAGGGTGTTGGGCGAGGTTTTGGCGAACCTAGCAAGTGCGGCAGATCGGTTGAGCATCTCCTTGAAGTCAACCAAGCTAGCTGATTTTTTCAGCTCTTCAATCAGTATCCGTCCCATATGTGTTTGAAGGGCCGGTTGGGAAGGAGCCGTTAAGTTAGCCGTCTTATAATATATTTTCTGCTGTTGCATAGTCATTTCTCGCCATATAAACGATTCAATTAGTATTCTAACCACCAAAATAGTTATACAAAAAATAATACTGTACAATTAAATACTTGTACAGTATTATTTTTTGTATAGTTTTTCAGTTAAAGTGACATGTTAAATAGTTGAAGCAGAGTTGCTCGCATAGAATTATAGGTAACTTTTTTTGCAACACGATCCGGACATAAGTGCGATGAGAATCACCCAGAAACTTCTTGATTACTTTGATCGGAAAAAATCAAAATCAACAAAGAAAAGCCGTACACGCTTTAGAAACGATATATGTAACCATTGGGATCTAGATTACATGTCGGTGGCAGAGCTTGAAGAGCGCTTACTAGACGAGAAAGTTGAAACAACGGTCACGCGGAAAAAACAGGACTCGTAACGTCCTTATCACCAAACACCGAACTTGGCGTGAAACTTTGAGTTTGGTACAAGTACATTGTCTTGCCCAAATAAATACCGTACAATACCCGCCCTGATTTAGGCATGTTTAATGTGCTATTAAGTCAGGCGGGGTAATGCCCATTTCCGTGATGTCGCCAATACTGGCGCGTTGCATTGATGAATAGTAAGTGATTTCAAAACTTACACGACGTAAAGGGATCTAACGCAATGGTAACCATTCGTTTAGCTCGTGGGGGCTCTAAAAAGCGCCCTTTCTATCATTTAACT
>Ga0307994_1001101_pt1 | contig 16922 bp, 24 predicted proteins | sample EllFjometagen261_FD_203171 | JGI IMG/M metagenome (GOLD analysis project Ga0307994, IMG submission 203171) | Marine microbial communities from Ellis Fjord, Antarctic Ocean - #261 | ecosystem: Environmental > Aquatic > Marine > Unclassified | place: Southern Ocean | collected 2014-11-02 | reverse complement strand
AAGAGTTATTAGATAAACCAAATCCTGGTCATATAGTTAGATTAGAAAAAAGACTTGCAAGACTATCAGCTAAAATAGCGATAGTAAAAGTAGGTGCTAATTCTGATATAGAATTAAAAGAAAAAGCGGACAGAGTTGAAGATGCTATATGTGCTACTAAAGCAGCAATTAAAGAAGGTATAGTACCAGGTGGTGGTATAGCTCTTTTAAATGCTATGCAAAACATAAAAGCTTCAACACCTGCAGAAAGAGTATTGCTCAATGCAATTAGATCACCTTTCAATGTGATACTTGACAATGCTGGTATATCTTATACAGATAAAGAACTATCTGAGGATAAAGGTATAGGTTTAAACGTAATTACAGCAAAGTCTGTAAATATGATTGAAAATGGTATTATAGATCCTCTACTAGTTACTAAAAGTGCATTGATAAATGCAGTGTCTGTAGCTACAACAATACTGTCAACTGATTGTGTAATTAATAACTTAAGAACCCAATGAAAGCAGTAGGAAATAATATAGTTATAAAAACCCATAAAGTTTCTACAGAAAAAACAAAAGGTGGTTTGTTAATTATAGAAAAAGATAGAGAAGATATAAGATACCAAAAAGCAGTTATTGTTTCTGTTAGTGATGATATAAAAGGTCTAAATAAAAAAGACGAAATATATTATGACAAGAGAGCAGGCTTTGGTATAGAGTTTGATAAAGAGAAGTTTACTGTTATAAAATTACAGGATGTCGTAGTGGTGTTATGAGAACATTTAATGCAAGCGATGTTAAAGAACTTAATCTTTTAAAACATTATAGATTAATTCGTAAATGGGCTTGTAGGAATAATAGTTTAAATGATGCAGATTTAGAATTGTTAATTTATTTTGATTGTGTAGGATTATTTAGCAAGCAAGACTTTAAAGTCGGTACATATGCCTATAGTTGGGACAACAGACGCTGGAACAAAATGATAAAAAACGACTGGATAGTTGTGTGGAGGGAACGAAACAGAACTACTCAAAAGTATAATATCTACAAAGTTTCTTTTAAGTGTAAACAACTTATCGCTAGAATGTATCGAATTATGCTAGGTGAAGAAGATGTACCTACTAGTAAGAAAAGAAATACAATAATGAAAGGTAAAACTTATACAGATAAAGTTCTTATGAGTGCAATAAAAAACGTTAACAACGATAAAACAAGATAACATGAAATCAAAAGGACCAAAATTTAATGCTATGTCAGCAGCTATGGGTGGTATGGGACGTAAGACTGGTATGAGTGCTTTAGCGGCAGGACCTTTAAATCAAATAAAAAATATATTTGGTCAACCAAAACAACCTACTGCAAGTAGTGGTGGTGTAAGTGTATTCGGCCAACAAAAACAACCTACTGCAGGTAGCATGGGTGCTATAGGTGCTATGGATCAAGCAGGTAGCCAATCAATAATGGGTCAAGATAAAGTAGGTTGTTCAGATGGTATGATGTCTAAAAGCCCTTTAAAAGCAGGAGCTTATGAACATCCAACAACACCAAAGCAAAGTTTTACTACTACTGCAAATGGTGATGGTGCTGTTGAAGAAAATTCAGAAAGAATAACATCTGATGGCGATACTAATGCTGATGTGAAAGTTAATTCTTTATCTAAACAAGCTAGAATAGATGGTAGAAAAGAAAGATCTGACATTAGACAAAAACATAGATCTACTCGTATAAAAGAAAGAAACGTAAATAGAGCTAGAAGAACTCAAAATTATCAAAACTCTAGAGACGGATTATAATGGCTAAAAAATTCAAACCACATAAAATGTATAGTAAATCTGGTATTGTAGAATTTGTAACTACAATGAAAAAACATTTATCATTAAAAAAACAAGGATACAAACATAAACCTAACAACGAATAATCATGCACGAAGATAAAGCATACAACAAAGCAAGTAAAAACAATAAGATTAGTATAGTAGGTGAATCTCACATATGGGATGGACCATTAAATCAAAGTGGTAGAGCTCACGGTGTAGGTTCTAGCTCAGGTATAACAGGTATGCAAGTATCTAAGTTTCCTTGTGCTCCAGTAGAATATCAAGTGAAATTACCTATAACTCAAATAGCTAAAGGTTAATTCGACCTAATAATAAAATGGAAATGACAGACATTAAATTGATAGCTATTAATAGCGTAACTTTAGCTGTGACTATGACAGAACTAGAAGTTTCACTTAAAATAATACTTTTACTCGTAACTATTGGATATACAGTGTTTAAATGGGTAAAACTAAACAAAAAGAAGTAATATTTAAACTATGGCACAATCTAACACACCATTAAAAATAACGAATAAATCTTACGAAAAGCAAAACAGGAGTATGCGTGTTGACTACACGAAAAAAACTGGTAAGACTTTAGGATCTAGACAAACTGAAGGAACTGGAGCACGTAGAGTTGCTTTTGCTTGTAGATTTGGTGGTATGAAAGGTGGCATGACAGATAAAAGTGGCGGCGGACCTAGTAAGTTATCAATGGCTTTAAAGAAATGGGGTTTTGGTAGTAAGTCAGCAGCAACCTCTTTTTGTAATTCTAATAAAAAATCATAATCAATAATCAATAATTAAACAAATGGAAAAAGGGCACTATGGAGAGTATTCAGGTAATGCAAGGCATTCGAGAGTAAATAGTGGTAATGTTCATGCAGCAGAAAGAGATGATGCAGCTCATATATCATATTTAAAAAGAGACGTAGACTACGATAACAAACATGGACATAGTGATATAGATATGACAGCTGATGAAAAGCATATATCTAAACTAGCTGGAGATATGAAATACGATAAAAAAAATCACTAATGGCATTTAAATTAAAACACACAAACGTTGAAAGCATGTTAGGTAAAGGACCTAAGATGTATGGTGAAGAAGGACCAAAGAACATGGAAAATGTTTTAGCTGGAAAAGATGCAGCTCAAGGACCTATGATGTATGAAGAAGGACCTAAATTACATGATGAGTTCACTAAGGAAAATAACATCGTTCATGACGGAGCAAAATCTAAAGGACCTAAAAGTCATAAAACAACTAAAACCGGAAAAGTTATTTTTCATGGAAAAGAAATAGAAGAAAGGAAAAATACCAAAATTTCTCCAAAAGAACAAGCTATTAGAGCAAAACTTAGAAAAAAACAAGAAGATAAAGTAACCAACAATCAATAATCAATAATCAATAATTAAACAACAAAATGGCAAGATATATATCAATAAACGTAACAAATTCAGCAACTCCACTATTAGCGGGAGAGCAATTAATAAATGTAGACCAAATTGAAGCAGCATCTTATGTAGCGGCAACAGGTGTGCTTTCTATATTTTATGTACCTACAGGAGTAGATTCATTAGTAGCACCTCCAGGTACTATACTAGGTAGAGTAGCTCAATCAACTATAACTACAACTACAAATGGTGCAGCTGGTGTACCAACATTTACTACATCTCTAGGAGATCCAAGTAAAGCAATATACAGAGCAATGACTGCTAATCCAGGTGGTGTTAAAGCTTCAGTTAATTTAGGTAGAGATCAAGCAGCGACAGCGTTGCCTATTTACTTCTCTAACTTTAACATAACTTCTAACATAATTGCTTAATACACAATTAATAATAGCACAGGGTGAAATATCCCTGTGTTTATTATAATAACTTATTAATAGTATGCCATACATAATGAAAGGTTTTCCTTACAACATTGACAATACTCCTATCTACAGTATGGATATGGAAGAAGGTGTTTTAGGAGTAGCTGATAAAAACGGTAGTATTTTAATAAATAAAGATATAACAGACCCTGATAAAAAAGAAGACATTATAAATCATGAAAAAGTTCACTTAAAACAAATGAAAGATGGTGATCTTGAGTATGACTCAGATAGTGTTACTTGGAAGGGCAAAAAATATTCACGCAAAAATTTTGACGAAGGAGATAAAACTTTACCTTGGGAAAGACCTGCGTATAACGCACAAAAAAAATAAATAAAATGGGAAATTGGTTTAGTAAACACGCACAACAAAGTAGGTTGTTGAAAGATATGCCTTTAGATACAGACATGACTAATAGGGATGGACCTAAGTCGCATGGAGGAAAACATCCTGAGTCAAAGTTTAATTATACACCAGACATGCCTGAAGTAGTTGGAACAAAAATAACTAAAGACACAGAAGAAGTTAGAAATAACAGTGTTCAAGGTTTTAGCACAGGTGATAGTTATTCTCCTGATGATAGTATTAGGAATCCACAAGGTGATACTGCAAAATTAAATGTTAGTGATGATAGACAAAGACCTGGAGCATCAGCAGGGGCAACACCTAAAAAATCTAATAAAGTAGTAATAAAAATTCCAAAAAACTCTACTAAATTTACTTAAAATGTGGAAATTATTACTAGGTCTTTTAGGTAAAGGTAGCGGAGGTAAAAAATCTGTTGTTGGTGGTCTAGCCTGGGAAATAAGAGAAGCAATAAAAGGTAAAGAATTAGAACCTGATAAACTAATAGAATTACAAACTAAAATCAATGCAGTTGAAGCTCAGCATCGAACATTATTTGTTGCTGGTTGGAGGCCGTTTATTGGTTGGATATGTGGAGTAGCGTTAGCCTATAATTTTGTTATAAGAGATTTATTTATATGGATAACACAAACTACTGAAACTCCACCTGCTTTACAAATGGATCATTTAATGACCGTGTTGTTAGGTATGTTGGGATTAGGCGGTTTAAGAACTTATGAAAAAATAAAAGGAAAAGATAAATAAAAAAAATATGTATCAACAAAACAAAAGTGATATGTTTACAAACGCAGTAAGCATAGAACAAGCACAAACACTAAGCGTAGGCGTTATACCTGCTGCTAGATTTGCTGGTGCTGCAAACACATCTGCTAATCTACCAGTGAATGCCACTGCTGTGGCTTATCCTTCAATAGGTGCTGCAGGTGGAACTTATATAGGTTCTGCAAGACCAAGTACTAGAGGACCAGGTAGTGGTGAACAAAACGATTCTATTGGAGTTTCGTATACACTAACTACCGACGGTGCTGGTGCTGTTAACTCAGTAACAGTTAATGTGACTAGACCAAATGGGATCCCAAGTCCTATTGTAGCAGCGCCAAGTGCACCGTTGAATCCAGGAGCAGGACCTAATATAGGTTTTGCAGCTCAAACAATAATATTTGATGTAGCTTCTTTAAATGCTGCATTTGGAGTACAGACTCCTGTTGTTACAGGCTTAGTAACAATAACATTAACAGCAGCAGAATTTCAAGTGCCATTAAGTGGTACAATAGCAGCTGGTCCACCCGTTACAGAACAAGTATATGAAGCTGATCCACAATCAGGTGGTTCTAGTTTTGATATATATGTAGGAACAGCAGGTGTAGTTAGAGTAGAATTAATTGGAGCACCTAAAGATCAATTTGTATTAATTGATGCCGGTATTGGTGCAATGAATTTACAAGCTAGAAAAATATATCTAGGAGCAGTAACAACAGCAACGGGATTACTAGCCCTTTACTAGTAGAAAATTAAATTAAATTAAATTAAATGAAAAAAGTAAAAGAAGTAGAAGAAGCAAAAGTACAAGTTACAGAAGAACAATTAGCTACAATAAATAAGCAACAAGAAGAGTTAGCAGGTCTGTTAAGAGATATTGGATATCTTGAAACACAGAAACATGCATTAAATCACAAGTATGCTTTAGTTGTTAAAGAAGTAGAGGATTTTAAAGTTGATTTAGAAAAAGAATATGGTGCTGTAAATATAAACCTAGAAGATGGGTCATGTACTCCAGTAGAAAAAGAAAGTGAGTAACAGTATTATAAGAAAAATCAGCATTGGTTCTGATTATAAAAATGATGCCATGCACTATGCTGTAGGACAGTCAGTGTATGGTGGTCATACAATTTCTCATATATTATATGATGAAGAAGAATCTTCTTACAATATTTTTATTAAAAAAGAAGATGAGATACTACCGTGGAAGAAGTTTAATTCTAACATGGCTATATCTGTAGAATATGATCTAGAATACTAATGAACAGTCTTTATCAATTTATAATTAAACCTATTGGTGATAGATATGACAATAAGATAAAAGTTGATAATAAAGAATTAATTATTAACTCTAGTATTTCAGATCATAAATTTATTAATAGAACTGCAGAAGTAGTAAGTATTCCGCTTGGATTTAAAACAAAAATACAGAAAGGTGACATTGTTATAGTACATCACAATTTATTTAGAAGATACTATGACATGAAAGGTAAGTCAGTTAATGGCTCTAAGTTTTTTAAAGATAATTTATATTTTGCTGAAGACAGTCAAATATTTCTTTATAAAAACAAAGACACTTGGAAAACTAATTTAGATTTTTGCTTTGTAACTCCACTAGTTGAACAGGATGATTCTAAGGGCGTTAAATTAAAAAAGAATGTTGGTATATTAAAATATGACAATAGCACATTAAAGACGCTAGATATAGCGCCTGGAGATGTGGTTGGATTCAAACCTAACAGAGAATTTCAATTTACTATAGATAAAGAGATTTTGTACTGTATGCAATCAAATGATATTACAATTAAATATGAATACCAAGGAAACGAAATTAAGTATAATCCAAGCTGGTCAAAAAGCAGTTGAAGAATTAATTAAAGTTGCTAAAGAAAAAATAGTAGATTCAGATGATGATCTCTCTGCTGATAGATTAAAAAATGCAGCTGCTACAAAAAAACTAGCTATCTTTGATGCTTTTGAAATACTAACACGTATAGAGGAAGAGGAAAGTATGCTGAAAGAAAGTTCTAAAAAAGATAAAGGCGCACACTTTAAGGGGTTTGCAGAAGGAAGGTCTAAATAATGTACGAACAAACTTTATATAAGATTTTACCTGATCATATTAAACCTACAGTACTTAAAAGAAATAATAGATATAAAAAGTGGGAAACAGGATATAATGAAGAACATGATGTTATTATTATTAGTAAGACTGGTCAAATTGGTGAAGTGTATGAGATACAAGGTCTCAAAATTGCACTCCCTTTAGAAAAAGATTCTTACAAAAGATCTGGTAAAAAAGACGAACAATACTGGGAATCACATAGTTATCCAAAAGAATTATCTAAAATAAGGACTGTAATTGATTGGAATAATTATCCTGCTAATTTTAAAGATAAATGGTATGATTATATTGATGGAGAGTTTAAAAGACGTGAAGAAGGTTTTTGGTTCTACAATAAAGGTACTCCTAGCTATATCACTGGTTCTCATTACATGTACTTGCAGTGGACTAAAATTGACGTTGGCCAGCCAGACTTTAGAGAATCCAATAGAATATTTTTTATTTTCTGGGAAGCGTGTAAACTGGATTCCAGATGTTATGGATTGTGCTACCTTAAGAACAGACGATCTGGGTTTTCTTTCATGGCATCCTCCGAGCTTGTACACCAGGCAACTATATCTTCAGACTCAAGGTATGGGATATTATCAAAGACAGGGGCTGATGCAAAGAAGATGTTTACCGATAAGGTCGTACCAATATCAGTCAATTATCCCTTTTTCTTTAAGCCCATACAAGACGGTATGGACAGACCCAAAAGTGAACTCGCGTACAGAGTACCAGCCTCAAAACTCACAAGACGTAAACTTGACGAGAATAAACGTAGGGAGGAACTCGTTGGGCTTGACACGACAATCGACTGGAAGAACACCGGTGACAACTCGTACGATGGAGAGAAACTCAAGATCCTTGCCCACGATGAATCGGGTAAATGGGAAAGACCGGACAACATACTCAACAACTGGAGGGTCACAAAGACGACATTAAGACTAGGTAGTAGAATAATTGGTAGATGCATGATGGGATCAACATCAAATGCACTTGATAAAGGAGGAGCTAACTTTAAAAAATTATATGATACATCAAACGTCAGAAATAGAAATCGCAATGGCCAGACAAATTCAGGACTCTATAGTTTGTTCATACCTATGGAATGGAACTACGAGGGATACATCGATACTTATGGATTTCCTGTATTCGACACTCCGAAAAAACCCGTACAAGGAATTGATGGATCAAAAATTAAAATCGGTGTCATATCACACTGGGAAAACGAAGTTGAAGGCTTAAAAGAAGATCAAGAAAGTTTAAATGAATTTTACAGACAGTTTCCACGTACAGAAAAACATGCTTTTAGAGATGAAGCCAAACAGTCTTTATTCAATTTAACTAAAATATACGAACAAATAGATTATAATGAAGATCTACGTAATAGTAATATAGTAACAAAAGGAAGTTTTCAATGGGAAAACGGTATAAAAGATACAAGAGTTATTTTTGTGCCTAATAATTCTGGAAGATTTTTAATATCATGGATTCCACCTTTTCAATTGCAGAATAAGTTTTTAGTTAAAAACGGTATTAGATATCCAGGCAACGATCACACCGGTGCTTTTGGTTGTGATAGTTACGATATATCAGGTACAGTAGATGGTAGAGGATCAAAAGGTGCATTGCACGGTTTAACTAAGTTTTCTATGGAGGATGTTCCTCCTAATAGTTTTTTCTTAGAATACATAGCACGACCTCAAACAGCTGAGATATTTTTTGAAGATGTTTTAATGGCAATTGTTTTTTACGGAATGCCAATATTAGCGGAAAACAATAAACCTAGGTTGTTGTATTACTTAAAAAGAAGAGGATACAGGGGATACTCTATAAATAGACCAGACAAGGTTTATAACAAACTATCAGTTACAGAAAGAGAAATTGGAGGAATACCTAATTCAAGTGAAGACATAAAGCAAGCACACGCGGCTGCTATAGAGGATTACATTGAAAACTTTATAGGTTTAATAGGTGATGGATATGGTGACATGTATTTCCAGCAAACTTTAGATGATTGGGCTAGGTTTAATATAACAAACAGAACAAAACACGATGCTTCTATAAGTTCGGGTTTAGCTATAATGGCTTGTAATAAAAATAGATATGCTCCTAACGCAAAAAGAACTATGACAACCGTTCCTTTGGGTTTAAAAAGATATAATAACGAGGGAGTAAATTCAAAAATAATCAAAATAAATGATTAACATTAACTATAATAGTAGTTTTCCGGATCAGGTTGTACCTGAAGCAGAAAAAAGTTCTTTTGAGTATGGGTTAGCTGTTGCTCAAGCCATTGAGCATGAGTGGTTTAGAAACAGTAGTGGTCAAAATAGATTTATTAATAACTTTCAAAACTTTAATAGATTAAAATTATATGCTAGAGGTGAACAGCCTGTGCAAAAATACAAAGACGAATTAGCTATAAATGGCGATTTATCTTACTTAAACCTAGACTGGTCACCTATACCCGTATTATCTAAGTTTGTAGATATAGTAGTAAATGGAATGACAGAAAAAGGTTATGAAATAAAATCTTTTGCAACTGATCCATTTGGTATAAAACAAAGAACTGACTACGCTAGTAATGCTTTGAGAGATATACAAGAAAAAGAAAGCATTGATCAACTAACTCAATTAACTGGTAGAAACTTTTACGCTTCAAGTAATCCAGCTGCTTTACCGGAAAATCCAGAAGAGTTAGATTTATTCATGCAACTTAACTACAAACAAGCTATAGAAATAGCTGAAGAAGAAGTTATAGATAATGTGTTAAGCTATAATAAGTATGATGAAACCAAGAAACAATTAGCTTATGATTTAACTGTTCTAGGCATTAGTGCCGTTAAAACTAATTTTAATCTATCTGAAGGGATAACGGTTGAGTACGTAGATCCAGCTAGAATAGTTTATTCTTATACTGATGATCCTAATTTTGAAGATATATACTATGTAGGTGAAGTAAAAAACTTATCTTTATCAGAAGTAAAAAGACAATTCCCAAGTCTTACAAATAAAGAATTAGAAGAAATACAAAAATATCCAGGAAGAAACTCTTATACAAACACTTGGTGGGGACAAAATCAACAAGATTTAGTTCAAGTATTATTTTTTGAATATAAAACTTATCACGATCAAGTATTTAAAATAAAACAAACAGAACAAGGTTTAGAAAAAACCTTAGAAAAGCCAGATACTTTTAATCCACAACCTAGTGATAATTTTGAAAGAGTATCAAGATCTATAGAAGTATTATATACAGGTGCTAAAGTTTTAGGACTTGGAGACAACATGCTTGAATGGAAATTGTCTGAAAATATGACAAGACCAAACGCAGACACTACTAAGGTTAATATGAACTATATCATAACTTCACCTAGAATGTATCAAGGTAGAATAGAATCTTTAGTTAGTAAAACAGTAGGTTTTGCTGATATGATTCAATTGACACATTTAAAATTACAACAAGTATTATCACGTATTGTACCAGATGGTGTATATTTAGACGTTGATGGATTAGCGGAAGTTGATCTAGGTAATGGAACTAATTATAATCCTTCAGAAGCTTTAAACATGTATTTTCAAACAGGTAGTATTGTTGGAAGATCTTTAACTCAAGATGGTGAAGGTAACAGAGGTAAAGTGCCTATTCAAGAGCTACAGAGTTCTTCAGGTATATCTAAGATACAAGCAATGATACAAACTTATCAATATTATCTACAAATGATAAGAGATGTAACAGGTTTAAATGAAGCTAGAGATGGAAGTACTCCAGATAAAAATGCTTTAGTAGGTTTACAAAAACTAGCTGCAGCTAATTCTAACACAGCAACTAGGCATATACTTCAGTCTTTAATGTACATGACAATTAGAGTTTGTGAGAATATTAGTTTAAGAGCTGCTGATATGCTTTCATTTCCTTTAACTAGAGATTCTTTAATAAAAAGTATTAATAGTTTTAACGTAGCGGCTTTAACTGAACTAGAAACTTTACATTTGCATGACTTTGGAATATTTTTAGAACTAGAACCAGACGAAGAAGAAAAAGCTCAATTAGAAAAAAGTATACAAATAGCTTTACAAGCTGGGAATATAGGTTTAGAAGATGCTATAGATATAAGAGAAATAAGAAATATTAAACTAGCAAATCAATTACTAAAATCTAAACAAAAGAAAAAACAAGAAGCTGATAGAGCTGCTCAATTAGAAAACATACAAGCTCAAGCTCAAGCAAATGCAGAGTCAGCAGAAAAAGCAGCATTAGCAGAAGTACAGAAAGGACAAGCTTTGGCTCAAACAGAAATTCAAATTGAACAAGCTAAATCTCAAATGGAGATACAAAGAATGGAACAAGAAGCTATGATTAAGAAACAATTAATGGCAGAAGAGTTTCAATACAGTGTTCAGTTAGCACAGATGGAAACGCAACGTTCTAATACTAGAGAAGCTGAGATTGAAGATCGTAAAGATAAGAGAACTCAAATGCAAGCAACACAGCAAAGTAAAATGATAGATCAAAGACAAAACGATCTATTACCTACAGATTTTGAATCTCAAAATGATTCATTAGATGGATTTGGATTAGAAAGTTTTAATCCTTAAGAATAACTATTATTAATTTTATATTATCATATTATGTCAAAAAAAGAAAAAGCAGTAAAAGAACCAGAAGTAACAGTTGTTGAAAAAACACCAGTTGCTCAAGAAGGAGAATTTAAAATATCTACAGCAAAAAAAATGAGAAATCTTGGTAAAGAAAGTTTGCCCACTATTGCTAAATTAGATTTATCTAAACAACCTAAAAAAGAAGAAACAAATGCCATTCAAATCGGAGAAACAAAGGAAGTGGATGTGGATAAATCTACCGAGCCTAGCCAAGAAGTGGACCACAAAGTACAAATCAAGTCCGATGAAAATGTTGTTGAAGAGCAAGAGCTAGACTCTCCTTTACAATTAATAACTGATGATGAGAACAACACTACAGACGTTGTTACTAAAGATACATTAGAAAAAAAAGAAATATCCAGTGAAGTTGAAAAACAAGTACTTCCTGAAAATATAGAAAAATTAATTCAATTTATGGAGGAAACAGGTGGAACCATTGAGGACTACACCCGTTTGAATGCAGATTATAGCAATATAAATGACAATACTCTATTACATGAATACTACAAAAAAGCTAGACCTCATTTAGATCAAGAAGAAAGAGACTTCATTATTGAAGACACTTTTTCAATTGACGAGGAACTAGACGAAGCAAGAGATATTAAAAAGAAAAAACTTGCTTATAAAGAAGAAGTTGCTAAAGCCAAAGGTTTTTTGGAAGATGTTAAGAGTAAATATTACGACGAAATCAAGTTGAGACCCGGCGTAACTCAAGACCAACAAAAAGCTACTGACTTTTTTAACCGATACAACGAAGACCAAGATGCAAACAAAGTTAAGCATGACGCTTTCTTACAACGTACAAACAACCTTCTCAATGATGAATTCAAAGGTTTTGATTTTAAATTAGGAGATAAAAAATTCAGATACGGAGTAAAAGATCCTGCTAAAGTTGCTGACCAACAAGGCGATATATCTAATTTCATTAAGACGTTCTTAAATGAAAAAGGAGAAATTAATGACGCTAAAGGTTATCACAAAGCTTTGTATGCAGCACGAAATGCTGATACTATTGCTCAACATTTTTATGAACAAGGTAAAACTGACGCGATTAAAGATACGATGGCAAAGTCTAAAAACATAAGTACAGAACCTAGGAAAGTAGCCTCAGGTGAAGTGTTTGTGAATGGACTAAGAGTAAAATCAATTAGTGGCTTGGATTCAACAAAATTAAAAATTAGTAAAAAAACATTTAATTAAAAAATAAAAAAATGAGTTTAATACCACAATTTGGTGCTATAGTTCCTGCTCCTAATCAGCAACTATTAGCAAACGCATACCTTGCATTTAATACAGGGGGTGCTAATGATTTTATACAACAATACTTACCAGAAGTATACGAACAAGAAGTTGAGCGTTATGGAAACAGAACGTTATCAGGTTTTTTACGTATGGTAGGGGCAGAGATGCCAATGACTTCAGATCAAGTTATTTGGTCAGAACAAAACAGACTACATATAGCTTACTCTAACTGTGTTAATGCTGTTGCTGGGGCTGTTTCTACAATTACAGTACCAGTTCCAACTGCTCCAGGTGTTACACGATGTGTTATTGGCCCAGGTCAAACTATCGTTGCAATGGATAATGCTGGAAATGAACTTAAATGTATCGTTACAGCTACAACCGGTGTTGGTGGTGGTGTTTTAACTGTTGCTCCTTATACACAAGCTACAACAGCTTCACTAGCTGGAATTGTTAAGATCTTTGTATTTGGTTCAGAATTTGTTAAAGGTGCTGCTACTTCAAATGCAGGTGCTGGAGCTTTAGCTAACAACACGGCTTTACAACCACAGATTACTATTACTCCTACATTCACTCAATTTGCTAACTCACCAGTTATCATTCGTAACGTTTACACAATAAACGGTTCAGATATGGCTCAAATTGGTTGGGTAGAAGTTGCTACAGAAGACGGAACAACAGGTTATCTATGGTATTTAAAAGCTGAATCTGAAACACGTTTACGTTTTGAAGACTATCTAGAAATGGTATGTGTAGAAGGTAATCTAGCTACTGCTGGATCCGCTGCAACTGCTGCTGGTTTCAAAGGTACTCAAGGTTTATTCCAAGCTGTACAAGCTAGAGGTAATGTTGAGATTGGATTTGCTGGAGCTTCTGGTTTAGATGACTTTGATGAGATTCTTAAAAATTTAGATACTCAAGGAGCTATTGAGGAAAACATGCTTTTCTTAAATAGATCTACTTCACTAGAATTTGACAACATGCTTTCTAACGTCTCTCAAGGAGTAGGTGGTGGAACAGCTTATGGTCTATTTGAAAATTCTGAAGAAATGGCATTAAATCTTGGATTTAGTGGTTTCCGTAGAGGATCTTATGATTTTTACAAGACTGACTGGAAATACTTAAATGACGCCTCTACACGTGGTGCTCAAGTAGGTATCTCTTCAATAGAAGGTATTTTAGTTCCTGCTGGAACTTCTACTGTCTATGACCAAATCTTAGGAACAAATATTAGACGACCGTTTTTACACGTACGTTATAGAGCTTCTCAAACAGAAGACAGACGTATGAAATCTTGGTTGACTGGTTCTGCTGGTGGTGCTTACACTTCAAATCTTGATGCTATGGAAGTAAACTTCCTGTCTGAAAGATGTTTAGTTGTACAAGCTGCTAACAACTTTGTATTATTCCAAGGAATTTAATATCAATGTAGAGTTAAAGGGGCATGTAGTGTGCCCCTACTTTACTATTTAATTATTTAATTATATTATATCATGAAACAAGAAAAAACAATCCAACGAGATGGTTGGGAAATAAAGGATAGAACTTACTTAATAGTAGGGGATGAAAATCCTTTAACTTTAAAAATACCTGGAAGACACACAACCAGGCATAATCTATTATGGTTTGATAACGATACCAACACACAAAAAGAAATACGTTATGCTACTAATCAAAATTCACCATTTAAAGAAGATCAAAAAGGTGAATCTACACTTGGCCATATAGTTTTTAAAGACGGTGGACTAACTGTTAAGAAAAAAGATCAGGCTTTACAAAAAATATTATCATTATATCATCCATTAAGAGGCATAAAATACAAAGAACTAAATGTTGTTGAAGATGCTAAAGATGAATTAATTGATCTTGAATTAGAAATAGATGCTTTGACAATGGCTAGATCAGTTGATGTTGATGAAGCTGAAGCTATACTAAGAGTTGAGATGGGATCTAAGGTTACAGAGATGAGTTCTAAGGAGATAAAAAGAGATTTGATTATGTTTGCTAAGCAGCAACCTAAACTCTTCATGGATTTAGCTAAAGATGATAATGTTCAATTGAGAAATTTTGCTATAAAAGCAACTGAAGCTAAAATAATTATACTAGCCTCTGATCAAAGAACATTTAAATGGGCATCAAACGGTAAGAAATTAATGACAGTACCTTTTGACGAACATCCATATGCAGCTATGGCTTCTTTCTTTAAAACAGATGAAGGTTTAGAAATATACAAATCAATAGAGAAAAAGTTCTCTTAACATGTAATACTAATAAGGGAGGTGTAATGCCTCCTTTATTATAATAAAAATAAACAATGGCTATAAATGTAAATACAGTATATCAAACTGTTTTACTTATACTAAATAAAGAACAGCGGGGTTACATGACACCTACTGAGTTTAATAGTATTGGTACTCAAGTACAGTTAGAAATTTTTGAAAAATACTTTGAAGATTTAAATCAACAAATACGTGTACCTCAAACAGATACAGACTACGCAAGTAGAGTTGCAAATCTTGATGAAAAAATAGCTGAATTTAAAACTTTTGGAACTGCTTCATACATAACTAATGGTCTTTTAAATTACTTCACTTTACCAAATGTTGATTCTTACAACAACAATGTTGAACTCTATAGACTAGGTAACGTACTTTACAATAATGAAACTGAAGTGCAAAGGGTTGATAGAAGTGAGTTTTATCATATTGATAGATCAAAACTAACAAAACCTTCAACTAGTTTTCCTGTTTATTTATACGAAAATAATTTTCTTTATTTAAAACCTACAACAATAGTTAGCGATATTAATGTTGATTTTGTTAAAAAACCATCAAACGTTATATGGGGTTTTACAGTAGGTTCACTAGGTCAATACGTAAACAACACACAAGTTTACAATTTAAGTACACAACCAACTGGTTCTTTAGATTTTGAACTTCACATTTCTGAACAAACAGAGGTTATATTAAAAATACTACTATACGCTGGTATAGTTATAAGAGATCCTCAAATAATACAAGTTGCAGCTCAACAAGTTCAAGCTGAAGAAATAAATAAAAAAAGCTAATAGATTATGGCAACACCTAATGGAGGATTAATAACAGAAACAAACGGGCAATATTATTCTGGTGCTCAGGTTATTGTAGCACAGTCAGTTGCTGGTGTAGATCAAACAGTATTTACATCTACTTTTAATACTGATCTTACTTTTGGAAATCCAGTTCCAACTTCAAAACTATACAATGAAAACAATTTTAGACTATACTCAAGTGTTAGTGGGGCCAGTGGTAGTTTTGTAGAATACACAGCACCTTACACTGTTGTTAATAATGTTATAACTTTAGCCACCTCAGTAGCTGATGGTTCTTTTATAGTTATTCAACTTTTATCAAAAAACGGAGGACAATTTGGAGATAAAGATGCTTACGGTGATGTAGTTGAAGATAACTATAATAGTTATTCGTACATACCAATAGCTGAAGTAGTAAATAACTTTTTAATAGCCTACGTTGGCGCAGGAAAATTAATATCAAGCGTAAAAAGAACTGATGTTTTATTCCACACTAAAAGAGCTTTACAAGAATTTAGTTACGACACACTAAGAAGTATACACTCTCAAGAATTAAATATTCCACCTAGCTTAAGTATAGTTTTACCTCATGACTATGTTAACTATGTTAACGTTTCTTGGGTAGATGAAGTTGGTGTTAAACATATTATATATCCTACTACTTTAACTAGTAATCCATATTCTAATCCTGTGCAAGACTCAGGTGGAGTACCTACACAAGCCAGTGATGGTTCTAATGTTATTGGAACTTCTTTAACTGAAAAAAGATGGGCAGCTCAAAATACAGAAATACTACAAGAAATAAGAGATGACATAAATGGTAGATTAATATCTGAAGGTTTAGGTGGTTTTGGATTTGGTTTATCAGGTTATGGTCAATTATATGGTTTACAACCAGAAACTGCGCAGATGAATGGTTGGTTTACTATAAATGATCGTGAAGGTAAAATGTCTTTTTCTAGTGATTTAAAAGGTAAATTAATAATATTAGAATATATATCAGATGGTCTAAGTTATGATCAAGACATGAGAA
>Ga0307994_1001097_pt1 | contig 16963 bp, 13 predicted proteins | sample EllFjometagen261_FD_203171 | JGI IMG/M metagenome (GOLD analysis project Ga0307994, IMG submission 203171) | Marine microbial communities from Ellis Fjord, Antarctic Ocean - #261 | ecosystem: Environmental > Aquatic > Marine > Unclassified | place: Southern Ocean | collected 2014-11-02 | reverse complement strand
GCATTATCTGAAGAAGCAAAAGTTTCTTTAGCCAAAGGAGCAGAAATGGCAGGAACAGGAATCTGTTCAGGAGAAGGTGGAATGTTAGATGACGAACAACAAGCCAATGGCAAGTATTTTTACGAATATGCGTCTGCAAAATTTGGTTTTGAATGGGATAAATTAAAAAGAGTGCAAGCCTTTCACTTCAAAGGCGGACAAGGTGCAAAAACAGGAACTGGCGGACACCTTTCTGGAAACAAAGTAATTGGAAAAATAGCAGAAGTAAAAAATCTAAAAGAAGGTACTCCTGCAGTTTCGCCACCAACATTTGATGACTTGCATACAGCCCAAGATTTTAAAAATTTCGCAAATAAAGTCCGAGATATTACAGGAGGAATTCCTATTGATTTTAAACTATCCGCAAATCATATTGAAGAAGACATACAATTTGCTTTAGATGCAAGTGCCGATTATATTATTTTAGATGGCCGAGGTGGTGGAACTGGTGCAGCACCATTGATTTTTAGAAACAATATTTCTGTACCTACAATTCCTGCTTTAGCCAGAGCAAGACATTATTTGGATAAAGTAAATAGAAAAGATGTGACTTTAATTATTACCGGTGGTATTCGTGTTCCTGATGATTTCATTAAAGCAATGGCATTAGGTGCAGATGGGGTTGCAGTATCTAATTCTGCATTGCAATCTATCGGCTGTGTTGCAGCAAGAATGTGTAATACGAACAATTGCCCTGCAGGAATTGCCACACAAAAACCTGAATTAAGAAAGTTGATAAATATAGACAAGTCAGCAACCCAACTCTATAATTTCTTTAATGCTTCTACTGAGTTAATGAAAGTAATGGCAAGAGCATGTGGACATAATCATTTGAATCAATTCAACCAAAAAGACATCACTTCTTGGAAAAAAGATATGGCAGAATTAACTGGAATTAGGTTTGCAGGAATGAAATAAAACGACTTGCCAACAATGTATAAAAGCAATAGCGGTTTGAGATTAGTCTCAAACCGTTTTTTGTTTTAATTAAGTATCTTGCCAATTGAAAAGTTAGTATTTTTTATCCGCTACTGCTCTTATACTAGACCGTTAGCCACAATTTCAAAATATGAGAAAAGAAAAACAAATAGGGTCTGGAATAGCAATTGGAGTTACAGTCGGGACCGCAATAGGAGTTGCCACGGACAATCTAGGATTATGGGTTGCTCTTGGAGTCGCAATAGGTGCTGGAGTTGGAACTTCCTTAATGAAACAAGGAAGCAAAAAGGACAATAAAGATGACTCCAATAAAAGTAGCTAACGGTTAGTAAATATTGAATATAGTAATACAACTGTAAATGAAGCGAAAAACATACATTTCAATAGGACTAATTGGCATCACTTTTCTAATGCTAAATTCTTGCTACTATAAACCATTTATTGGTTACACTTTAAATAAAAATGGATTTAAAAATTTTAGTGAAACGGAAAGAACTGCTGGAGACAATTCCAATCCGGCCAGGGATTATAAGGTTAACAGGTATGATTGGGCGCTAGAGATCTTTCCAGATAAAAAAAGTATCTCAGGGAGAATGGATATTTATTTCACTACCCATTCCGCACAAAATTTATTTCTCTTTGATCTTCAGAAAAAGATGAAGATTGTTTCATATAAGTGTTCAGAAGGGAATCCTCAGATTGATAGAAAGCATGATTTTATATACTTGAAATTTGAGGAAAATATACCCATCAACAGACGGTTGAAACTAAGCATTGAGTATAAAGGGAAACCAGCAAATGTGGCTGGTCAAGGCCCGATACAATGGAAAAAAGACAAAAGAGAGAGAGTATGGATATCCTCAGTGACTGAAGGAATAGGCCCGCAATTTATTATGCCTTGTAACGCATTACTAGCTGCAGAATCAGACTCATCCACGATAACGATTACTGTTCCGCCTAATTTAACAGTAGTTTCTAACGGCCAATTAATAGAAGTCAAAAGCAACATTGAGACACATACTAAAACCTATAAACATGAAATTACTAATAATATCAATACATACAGTTTATCTTTTAATATAGGTCATTTCATAAAACTTACAAAGCCTTATACAGACATCAATGGAGTAGAAAGAGATTTGACTTTTCATGTATTGGATTACAATCGAGACATTGCCAGTAAGTTTTACGATCAAACCCCAATCATTTTAGGAGAGTTTGAAAAGCTTTATGGCGAATTTCCTTTTTGGGAGGATGGCTGCAAATTTATTGAGTCTACTTTTTCTGCCATGGAGCACCAATCAGCAATTGCAATGGGTTCAAATTACAAAAACAATTGGAAAGAATTTAATACCACCCTTGTACATGAACTTGCACATGAATGGTGGGGTAATAGTCTAACTGGAAAAGACTATTGTGATATTTGGATTCATGAAGGTATGGCAACTTATTCTGAAGCATTGTTTCTAGAAAGAATCTATGGGACAGATGCCTATGATTTAAGAATGAAGGATGCAACATTTTATTCAAAAAACACCATCCCAATATTCAAAGAATGTGACGTATTATACAACAGTTGGGTAAACCCCGCTGATCAGGACATATACAATAAAGGGGCCCTAATGATTCATTCGCTTAGAAAAGTGGTAAATGATGATAGCCTATTTTTTAATAGTCTGTTTTTAATACAAAAAGATTTAGCCAAACAAAACGTCTCTAGTGATGAGTTAATATTTAAGTTTAATAAACTATTGGGAAATGATTATTCCGCTTTATTTGACTGGTACCTAAATGAGGTTAAACCACCTGTTTTAGAAATATATATGGATAAAGAAGAAGGTAAGGTCTATTATAAATGGAAAAAAGAGATTCCATTTTATCGTAAAGGTGAGGTGTTCATAAAACAAGGAGATGAAATTTTAAGCTTACTTCCGACCACAAACTTCCAATCTCATAAGGTGACTGATTCACTTCCATTCAATTTTCTAATTGAGAAATCTATTTATTATACTCTTGAGTTTAAAAAAGACAAAAAACATTTACTAATCGAGTAGACCGCCCCGCTAACTAAATAGCAGGGAGGGCCTCTCACACCACCGTACGTAAGGGTCTCGTATACGGCGGTTCGTTAATTTGACCGTTGTTTCTGATAGTATTCCATCATCGCTATGTACCCTCGTTGTTTTAGCCGTTTCACTGTTATGGTAGTACCGAGTATTGGACTCTGAGCTATCGCCCAGCCTCCCATTCTACTCCGACTCCAAGCGTATGCTTGTCCTTGGTCTATGCTCAATCGAATTAGGCTACACCTTTTCTTTTCGGGCTTTTTCCAATGATGCCATATACAGTATCGCAGTCTATTTCTGAGCCACTCATCTATTGCCTTTAGTTTGGCTTGTATAGATGCTAGTTTAAAGTAATTCACCCATCCACGTATCAACCAATTGAGGCGTTGGATGCGTTCATCTAGCGATATAGGACTGGTCTTGCGGGTTAACTCCTTAAGCTTTGCTTTGAGCGTCTTCCGCTTTTCCTTGCCTACTACTAGTTGATACTTACCTCGTTCTCCTTTCTAGGTACCACTTATGTTTTTATATATTCTTACTTGTCCTGCATTTATCCCATTACCATCATTCCAAGGGGCTCCAATAGCCACGACACTTCCATGGCTACTTAGAGAAATAAGACAAGAAAAAGAATAACCATCACCTGGTGCTTCTCTATTTATATCAGATCCTACTTGAGTCCAAGTGCCGCTTATATTTTTATATATTCTCACATATGGTGCATCTGATCCATTGCCATAATTACCCCAAGATCCAATAGCTACAGTACTCCCATCGCTACTTAATGAGATAGAGCGTCCAGATCGATGACCTGCTGATTCTCCATCTATATCTGAACCTTCTTGCGTCCACGTTTGTGCAGTTATTGTCAAAGTGAAAAAGAGGGGATAGATAAGTATGAAAGGTAATCTTATATTAATGATTCAAAGATACAAAAAAGCGGAATAGTGAAACTAAATTCAACTATTCCGCTTTGGTAGCGAGAAGCAGAATCGAACTTGCATCTAACGTTTAGGAAACGCTCGTTCTATCCATTGAACTCCGAGGCCGGTATTAACACAAATAGTATTGCCGTTACGTATTTTTGCAACTAAGGGCCGATTGAAATGCTGCATTTTATTTATCCTAAAGCCACACAATCCTAATTCATATCTTTGTCCCAAGATGTACAATAATATTATCTCAGAAAATCAAGGCGTAGTGCAGATCATCACGTTAAATCGCGAGGATAAACTCAACGCACTCAACATAGAACTGATCCAAGAAATAGGAACCGAAATAGCTCGACTTAATTCTGAAAAGTCGGTGCGTGGCATTATCCTTACCGGCAAGGGCAACAAGGCCTTTGCTGCAGGAGCAGACATTTCGGAGTTTGCGAACTTTGATGGTGTTGCCGCTAAAAAGATGAGTGCTGCTGGAGGAAAGATATTTACAAGCATAGAAGAAAGTGAGATCCCAGTAATAGCTGCCGTAAATGGCTTTGCTTTGGGTGGCGGATGTGAGCTAACTATGTCTTGCCACGTGCGTATAGCTAGTGAAAATGCTAAATTTGGCCAGCCAGAAGTAAACCTAGGTGTGCCTCCAGGATATGGCGGCACTCAGCGACTAGCTCAGATAATAGGTAGAGGTAGAGCACTGGATATGCTCATCACTGCGAAGACTATAGATGCAGCTACTGCCCTTGATTTTGGACTAGTAACGCAGGTGGTTACTATCGATGAATTGCTGCCCACATGCATCACTTATATAGAGAAACTGGTGGGTAAATCGCCTCTAGCCATAGCTGAAGTGATAAAATGTACCAATGCTTTGTACGAAAATATAGACGGTCTACAATACGAAATAGACAGTTTCGCAAAGAGCTTCGAGACCAATGATTTCAGGGAAGGAACGACAGCCTTTATTGAAAAGCGTAAGCCTAACTATTCTTAATATTGCACTTAAATGCCTCTTTTATTTTGGCATTCTATTTGTTCTTACCTTGGCGAACATTAATTTTGAAACAATTATTAAACATAGAAAAATGAAAAATTTAATCTTACTATCTGCTTTTGTATTTGGATTTGCTGCATTTACAACTGCACAAACTGACGGAAACAAAATCACTTTATCTTCTGAAGCCCAAGCTAAAATGGTTTTAGAGAAAAAATCTCATGACTTCGGTTCTATAGAAGAAGGTGTACAAGCTACAGTTACTTTTACCTTTAAAAATACAGGAAATGCTCCTTTAGTGCTTAATAGCGTAAAGGCATCTTGTGGATGTACCACTCCAAAGTGGACTAAAGAGCCTGTTGCTCCTGGTGCTGAAGGTGTTGTCACCGCTATATACAACTCTAAAGGTAGACCAGGCAACTTTACTAAAACCATCACTATAAAACACAATGGTGACGGTGGTACTGAGTTTCTTACGATAAGAGGTGTAGTACAATCTGCTGCTCCAGTTGTGAAGCCTACAGTAGTAGCTCCGGAACAATAAAAAAAACAATATTCTTAAGCCCTCTTGTAATGTACAAGAGGGCTTTTTAGTTTACAAAGAATGAGAAGTATACTTTTTTACATCCTATTGTCCGTATCTGTTTGATGCTGTGCCCAAATAGACAGCAGCTCTGTTGATGATATTTTATCTAAGCTTATTAGACTTGAGCAGCTAATGATACACTTAGTTCTCTAAAATTGATTACCTATACGAACTATGCCAAAGCACTAAACTCTGACAGCCTTCCTGCAACTAATAGTATAGATACTGCGGCACTCCAAGCTATCATCCAATTTGATACTGCAACTTTTAATCTGGGTACCATAGCACAAGGAGCCATAGCCAAGCAAAAAATTATTTTTACAAATGTGGGGACTGAGGATTTAGAAATAATAAGTGTAGCAGCAGATTGCAATTGCAATTGCACGAGCCAAGACTGGAGTAAAGGTCCTGTGAAACCAGGAGAAACTGACTATGTACTTGCTACCTACGATTCCAAGGAAGACATGGGTAGATTTTTGAAGACTATTACCGTGCTACACAACTCCGGTGAGAGGTAGGCGTTCTTAGAAGTAACGGTTTTGTAGCTCCAAAGCTATAGTTCGTTAGCCTTACCAAACCAACCCGTTAAGCCTCCCGTATGAATGGCGAGTATTCTCTCTTCCCTTTTAATCTCCCCAAGTTCGCATAGTTTTTTAATGGCAAGCATCATCTTCCCAGTATAGATAGGATCTAGTAACACGCCCGTTTCTTTGGCAAAATGCTTTATGAAACCAATAAGCTCTTCATTGGTTTTAGCGTACCCTCCGCAATGAAACTGATCATAGATTTTGATGCCTTCTATTCCATATTCTTGTTTTATATCTCTGGCAATATATCCGTCTCCCTTAAGCACTTGTATGCCGAATACTTCTAGGGGTAGCTGCTTTTCTTTTACATACTCAGCCATTCCGCTTATCGTAGTGCCCGTGCCACAAGCTAGAAATATTTTGTCTGTTTCAGAAAGGTCTGTTTCTTTCAAAATCTCCTGACAACCAATAGTGCCAAGGTCACTTGCTCCACCTTCTGGTATGTACAGTGCCTTTTGCTTTAGTCCTTCACTTCTATTAGATTCCTTATATGCTTCTCTAGAAATAAACTGGAGATTCATCCCATATAGCACGCACATTTTTAATACGGGATTTAATTCTTTGGGTTCTTCACCTCTTATGATACCAACACAAGGTATTTGTAAAATGGCACAAGTAGTTGCAGTAGCTACTAGATGATTAGAAAAAGCCCCTCCGTATGTGACAATACTCTCATAAGTTGTAGAGTCAGAGTGTTGCAGAAAGCCCGAAAGTTTACGCCACTTATTGCCAGATATAATAGGGTGTATAAGGTCGTCCCTTTTTATAGACAAAGTTATCCCTGCCTTTTCGCTCCACTCGGTGCTCACCTGAGTTACAGGGCTAGGTATGTTTAAATGCTTTAGTATATCCATCTTACTTTATCTCTGAAAATGCATTTTAATCAATGACCAAACTATATCTCCCTCGTACCCTTTATTCATTACAAACTGAGCCGCTTTATAGTTTTTCTGATATCCTTTAATAGCTTTCAGACTTTCTATTTTCTTCTGTAACAGTCCGAGGAGCACTTCCTCATACTTATCTCCATCTATCTCTTCAAAGCCTTTTTTGATACAGTAATCTGATATTTTTCTTCTTTTGAGCTCCATTCTAATTTTATTTCTTCCCCACTTTTTATAAATAAATTTTCCTCGAACATATGCGATAGCAAATCGCTCTTCGTTTAAAAAATTATTCTGAATAAGTTCGTAAATAAGTAGTTCTACGTCATCTGGAACTAGTCCGTATGAATAGAGTTTATCACGCACCTCCTGATGGCAACGCTCCTGATACGCACAGTACTTGGCTATTTTACTTTTAGCCTGATTTGGTGTGTATTTTACTTTGGAAAACTCTGCCACTCTTCGGCGGCTAAATTAGTGCACAATATCACTACTTTTGTAATCCACTTGTACTCCTTAGCAGAAATAGCCAAAATAGTAGATGGAACACTCCATGGTGATGGCACGCTTACTGTGACCACCATAAGTGCCGACACACGTAAAATTTGGCAGCCAGACTCATGCTTATTTATAGCCGTAAGCACTTCCAAAAACAATGGACACCACTACCTAGCACAAGTAGATAAACAAGGTGTAGCAGCGGCTATAGTATCCGAAGCTCCTACTCAAAACATCAACTATATCTTAGTAGCAGATACCATGAAAGCACTTCATAAGCTGGCTACTTATCATCGTATGAGGTTCCCTATACCCACTATAGCAGTAACGGGAAGTAATGGAAAAACCATCGTAAAAGAATGGATAGCCTACCTGTGTGAGGATAGGTACAAGGTATATAAAAGCCCAAAAAGTTATAATTCTCAGATAGGTGTACCTCTTTCTGTATGGCAAATGGACAGCACCTATAATCTTGCGGTATTAGAAGCAGGCATTTCCTTGCCTAACGAGATGAATAAATTGGCCGACATCATTAAGCCAACTATTGGCGTGTTTACACATTTTGGCGATGCACATGCTTCCAATTTTAACGCCGACTCCGACCGTCTAAATGAAAAATTAAAACTCTTTTCTAACTGTAATACCATAATTTGCCCCGACAATCAATCAGAAGTGCTTTCGGCCATAAAAGCCTTGGGTAAAAAGACTGTAACATGGGGAAGTAGCATGCAAAGCGATATTCATATAGTAAAAAATATGGCTGGCGACTATACACTAACCTACCAAAATGAAAGCCATAAGGTAACACTACCTCATACGGATAAAGCTTCCATAGAAAATGCCTTTACTGCAATAGCTGCGGCTATCGTTCTTGATGTAGAAATAGGTGCCGTAATAGAGAAGGTAAAATCATTGCCCAAAGTAGATATTAGACTGCAGCAAGTACAGGGGATTAATAACAACGAGCTTCTTTTAGACTACTATAATGCCGACTACCAGTCTATGGTGATAGCCTTAGACTTTCTAAAACAACAAAATACTCGAAATCATTCGGCGGTTATTTTATCCGATATTTTGCAAAGCAACCTCCCAGATGAGCAACTCTATGCAAATATAAATTCCCTATTGGAAGATGCTGATATAAAAGAAGTAATAGCCATAGGTAAACAAGTTTCTCAGTGTCAAAGTGCTTTTAGTTTGCCCGCCACTTTTTATAAAACTACAGAAGAATTTTTACTCAAATATCCTATTCATGAATTAAGAAATGCGACTATTTTGTTAAAGGGTGCTAGAGAATTTGAATTTGAAAATATAGCAGAAAGGCTCCGTATTAAAACACATCAGACGAGGCTAGAGGTAAACCTGACCCGATTAAAACACAATATAGATGTAGTGAAAACTACTATAGGATCTACTACCAAAATGGTAGCCATGGTCAAGGCTTTGGGCTACGGAAGTGGCGGATATCAAGTAGCCAAACTGCTAGAAAATAATAATGTGGACTATCTCGGTGTAGCCTATACCGACGAGGCAACCTCCCTAAGAGAGGCTGGAATCACTATGCCCATAATGGTGCTAAATCCAGACTTTACTGACCTTACGCCATATATAGATAAGAACATAGAGCCTGTGATATACTCATTTGAAAGTTTGAATAGGGTGCACAATTCTAATCTTAAAATTCACTTAGAATTTGACACGGGAATGCACAGACTCGGTTTTGATAAAGGGGATTTAGAACAACTTGTGACACAACTACAAAAAGAAGGAGCTCCGCAGATAGCATCTGTTTTTAGCCATTTAGCTACTTCAGATGACGCTAGTCTAGACCGTTTTAGCAAAAAACAAATTGCTGAGTTTACAGAAATCAGTACTGCATTAGAAACAAAATTGAAGGTGCCTATTCTAAAACATTTAGCAAATACGGCAGGTATAGAGCGTTTTGAATATGCTCGATTTGATATGGTAAGACTTGGCTTAGGACTATACGGAATATCAGCTACTGGCACCCAAAACAGTCTACAACCCGTAAGCACTTTTAAATCGTATGTTACTCAAATAAGAAATGTGCCTGCTGGCGATGGCATAGGGTATGGTCAACATGACAAGGCAGACCATGAACGAAAAATAGCGGTAGTAGCGGTAGGATATGCTGATGGCTATAACCGACAGTTTAGTCAAGGGAAAGGAGCTTTTTTGATCCGAAACAAGGAGGCTAAAGTAGTGGGTAATGTATGCATGGATATGACTATGTGTGATGTGACCAACATAGAATGCCAAGCAGGAGATGAGGTTATTATATTTGGCGATAGCCCAAAAGTAGAGGAGCTTGCGAAGCAAATAGACACAATACCCTACGAAATATTAACTAACGTAAGTGAACGAGTAACTAGAGTCTTTTACCAAGAATGACCAAAGAAGAACTCATACAAGGCATAGCCTCTGGCGACTCCAGAGCACTAAGCAAGGCAATTACCTTGGCAGAGAGTACGCTGCCAGAGAAAAGGAATTTGGCCCTAGAAGTGATCTCTCATTTCGGACCACAAAACAATACTTATAGAATAGGGATAACAGGAACCCCGGGAGCTGGTAAAAGTACTTTTATAGAAGCTATAGGCACCCTATTGTTAGAAGACCCCGATAGAACTATAGCCGTGCTAAGTATAGACCCGAGCAGCGAGAAGACACACGGAAGTATTTTAGGTGACAAAACCCGAATGAACAAGCTTAGTGCACACAGCAGAGCATACATTCGCCCTACTTCCAGTGGATCTCAACTAGGTGGACTTGCCAAAAACACCCGACTAGCTATGCTACTATGTGAGGCGGCTGGCTATAATACTATACTCATAGAAAGTGTAGGCGTGGGCCAAGGAGAAACTGAAGTAGCCCAACTTACAGACCTATTTACCCTCGTGCTAAATCCAGGAGGAGGAGACGAACTGCAAGGTATAAAGCGAGGAATCATGGAGATGGCAGACATCATAGTGATAAATAAAGCAGACGGAGATGCAGAAAGGCAAGCCAACCTAACAGCCAAAGAGTACAGTATGGCACTGCATCTGATGCCTACTTCGACTCCGCTCAGCACAGGCTCAGGTAAGGAGTGGATTCCTAAGGTCATTACCTCATCTGCTCTACATGACAAGGGAATAGACACCTTTTGGGAGAAAGCTTTCGATTTTGAAAAACGAATAACTTCTGGTGATTGGAAAGCAACTCGTCGCAAAGAGCAAATGCACTACTGGGCACGAAAAAGCGTACAGGATCTACTTCTCGCTAAACTGGATAACTATGAAGAGGCTATAGTGAAAGGTCTAGCTACGGGCAAGCTGCCAGAAGAAATCGCCAAAGATTTGGTAAAATGAGTTTACATGATGCAACGTTTTGCCTCCTGCTTGGTCTAATACTATAAGACACCTAATTATTTTATGAAAAAACTGATCTTACTTTCTCTTATTTTTTGCTTGAGCTTACCTACAATGGCCAATCATGTCTTAGGTTCTGATATCACATATAAGCAAATAGATAGTTTGAAATATGTAGTTACCATTGCTAAGTACAGGCTTTGCTCTGGTGCGACATTCAGCAGTTCACAAGACTTACTTGTTTCCTGTTCTTCAGGATCTACAATCACAAAATCACTAACAAGAGTATCCATAGAGGAGTTAAAATTACACTGCTCCACTAATGGTTCAGAATGTACCCCATCTAACACTTCCATAACGGGTTCCGAGGGAGTAGAAAGACATTTATACAGCGACACTATAGATTTCGCGTCTACTACATTTAGTTCTCTTGCTACTTGCTCTAGCACTATTCGTTTTGCCATGAGTGAGTGCTGCAGACCTAGTTTTATAAACACAGGAGGAGCATCCACTCAATATTACAATTTTGCGGATCTCAATCTTGCCATGGGCAATAGTTCTGCAGACCTAACCTCAGACCCACACATATTCCAATGCTGCTCACAGCCTGTATATTATAATATGGGAGCTAGAGACACCATAGATCGTGATAGTATATCTTACTCTTGGGCTCACCCTAGTAACATTAGTTATTCTGGTACGAACTACGCTTACAATCACCCATTCCAAGCATTTTATCCTGGAACCACAGGACCTCCTCTAACAATTCCAGATGCTAATCCCCCCATAGGTATCTATTTAGATCCAGTTACTGGAGACCTTATATTTACACCTACTCGATGTGACGAAATCACAGTAGCCGTAATACAGGTGGATGAATGGCGAAAAGATTCTACTGGAACTCCTCAGATTGTCGGAAAAACAAGAAGAGACGTGCTCACCATCACCAGCACGTGCCCAGATAATAATGTTCCTCTTGTAAACGGGCCATACGCGTATAATGTTTGTGAAGGCGATCAGCTCTGTTTTAATATTACCACAAGTGACCAAGTATTTACTCCGCCTCCTCCTGCCAGTGCTCCTGCTCCAGATACTGTATTGCTCTCTTGGAACGAAGGTATTCCTGGTGCGAGTTTTACTATACTGGACACCACAGCTAGACTAAAAACGGGCAGATTCTGTTGGACTCCTCCCGCAGGATCTAGTAGCGATTTACCTTATACGTTCACAGCTATGGTAGACGATGATCATTGCGATATTAATAGAAAATCGTATAGAGCCTTTCGTGTTAGAGTGAAAAAACGTGCTGAAACAGCAGTCAATGTTACAAGTCTTACTTGTGGATGGTACGATCTAAATAGTCAGATAGATAGTAGTACCTTTTTAGGGTCGCCAGTTTATAACTGGGTCATTCTAGATAGTAATTCTGCCTTTGTCTTTGATAAAAGTATCGCCTATTTTAAATCTTCCAGAAATGGATTGTCTATTCAAAATACGGACAGCCTAAAAATTCAAAGAGCGGGTACCTATATTGTAGAACATATTATTAACAATAACCCTCTTCGCTGTCCGCAGAAATATAGAGACACTATCACAGTACCTGCACTCGCTACTACACTAATAGCTTTTGCCAAAGATACTTCTGTATGTGCTGGGAGCAACATTGTGCTCAATTCGAACACCACAAATGGAACTGGAACGCCTAGCTACCAGTGGTTTGAAAACGATACGCTTCTGGCGGGAGAAACGACAACCACACTAAACATAAATAACTTTAATAGCAGTATCCCAATACGTTATAAAATTAAACTATCAGACCCTAACGGCTGCACAAATACAGATGCTGTTGTTATAAAATCTCAAATTCGGTATCAAGATACGCTCGTCTCAAGTTTGCAAGCTTGTCAAGGCGATACAATAAACCTAGCTTTAGACTCTGCCCTGACGGGCGTGCTTTGGTCTAATGGCTCTACTTCTTTTGAGCAGCATATTACACAATCAGAACAACTAGCACTCACTTATACAGATACACTAGCTTGCACACATACAGACACCTCTACTATCATTATTCATCCATTACCACAACTAATGCTAGAAGATAGTACCTATTGTGGCACACAAGCGGCTATCTCTCCAGGGACATTTAGCTCTTACTTATGGAATACTGGAGATACTACGTCTTCTGTGATTGCCTCCGCCAATGGCACATACGCTGTAGCAGTACTAGATAGTAATCAGTGTGCCGGCCAAGATTCTGCTACTCTTATTTTTCTGAACAATATAGCCGTGGATCTAGGTCAAGATACTACCTACTGTGGCCCGTATGTTTTACAGCATAATGCAACGGGGACTTACGCTTGGAGCACTGGTGCTACTACCAGCTCCATAGTCGCAACCCAATCAGGTGCATACTCTCTTCTGGTAACGGGCAGCAACGGTTGTATGTCTGCAGATTCTGTAGATTTAATACTACTTGATTTACCCCTACAAACTTGGGGCGATACATTGAGCTACTGCTCAGATACCTTGATAACTCTCTCCAGTAATAAGTTCTCTTCTTATCTGTGGAATAACGGAGCCCAAACACAATCTATACAAGCGGCAAATGGCCCGTATTCCGTCACCTTTACAGACAGTATAGGTTGTTCAAACAAGGATACCGTTTATGTAAACCTAAATAGCATCCCTGAATTCTCTTTGGGAGAAGACACCACACTATGTGACGATGAGCTGGTACTCTCTGGCATAGTAGGCAAAAGCTACCTGTGGAGTACAGGAAGCATTAGTATTATAGAAACTGCACGAACTTCTAGTACATACTGGCTGCGAGTTACGGATTACAATGATTGTAGTTTTATAGACTCTATAGAAGTAGGGTTAAATAGAAATACCAATACCCCAATACTTACTAAATCTGGCTCTATACTAACAAGTAACCAGAATGGTACGCATAAGTGGTTTAAGAATAGTGCTGTAATAAGCGGGCAATCGCAAAACACATTAACCATTTCGGGGTCAGGCGATTACACGTCGTTGTTTGTTGATATAGATGACTGCGAGTCCGACACTTCTAATACGATAACTAGAACTGCAGGAATTGCCAAGATAAAAAGCTCACCGCTGAAAATATATCCTAACCCTACCAACGGACAGGTGACTATAGACGCTACAGCACTTGGCATCATAAAAAGTGTAACTCTCTACAATAGCCAAGGCCAACTGGTAGAAAACACCCAAGCTATAAATGGCTCACTAATAGAGCTCGTTTGGACTGTCAAAAGTGGCGTACTTTGGGTAGAGGTAGAAACAGAATCCGCCACCTACAGAGAGCAGATTATTACCATAAAATAGGTTACTCTCAACATAGCAATAATTTGCTATTCTAATTATACTTTTGCATCACTTTAAAAAAATGAAAAAATGATCATTGGCGTACCTACAGAAATCAAAAACAACGAAAGCCGTATAGCTCTTACCCCAGGTGGCACACTAGAACTTACTAAACGAGGTCATACTGTATACATACAGAAAGATGGCGGTTTGGGTAGTGGTTTTAATAACGCAATGTACATAGATGCGGGTGCTCAAATGTTAGACACCATAGAAGAGGTGTACGCTATCGCCGAGATGATAATAAAGGTAAAAGAGCCGATAGAGCAGGAGTATAAGCTTATCAAAAAAGACCAGTTAGTATTCACATACTTCCACTTTGCTAGTCACAGACCTCTTACAGATGCTATGATAGAGAGTGGTGCAATTTGTCTAGCTTATGAAACTGTAGAGGCTGCAGACAAAAGTTTGCCACTGCTGATACCTATGAGTGAGGTAGCAGGTAGAATGGCTGTACAGCAAGGTGCGAAATACCTTGAGAAACCAATTAAAGGAAAAGGAGTATTGCTAGGTGGCGTACCGGGTGTGCCTCCAGGAAAAGTACTTATAATAGGCGGTGGCGTAGTAGGTACTCAAGCTGCTAAAATGGCTGCTGGACTGGGTGCTCAAGTAACTATACTAGACTTAAGCTTAACGAGACTTAGATACCTAAATGATGTAATGCCAGCTAACGTAGTCACTCGTTTCAGTAACGAGATGAATATACGTGATCTAATACCACATATGGACCTAATAGTAGGGGCCGTTTTAATACCGGGTGCTAAAGCTCCAAACCTTATCACTAGAGATATGCTTAAACTTATGTCTCCAGGTACAGTAGTCGTAGACGTAGCAGTAGACCAAGGTGGGTGTATAGAAACCTGTAAGCCTACTACGCACGAGGATCCGACATACATAATAGACGATATAGTGCACTACTGTGTAGCAAACATGCCTGGTGCTGTACCATACACATCTACAGTGGCTCTTACTAATGCTACATTGCCTTATATTATTCATCTAGCCAATAAAGGATGGAGACAAGCTTGCAGAGAAAGTAGAGAACTACGCTTTGGACTAAATATCGTAGGTGGAAAAGTGTGTTACAAAGGAGTCTCAGATGCTTTTGATCTTGAGTTTACTTCTGAAGACGATATTTTAGCAGAAGACTAATTCTATAAAACAATTTATAAAAAACCATTCCGTACTGCGGAATGGTTTTTTGTATGTTCTCAATTAATAGACCTTTGTCTATCCAAATGAAGCTTTTTCACAAAACATACTTAAACCCTAACTCTACTGAGCACCTATTTATACTTCACGGCCTCTTTGGAATGTTAGACAATTGGCATAATATGGCCAAAAAGCTCTCTGCTCACTTTAATGTGATAACTGTAGACCAGCGTAACCACGGCAAAAGTCCACATAGTGACGAGATGTCTTTTGAGTTCATGGCAGAAGACTTAGCAGAACTTATGGCCCATCTGGCAATAGAAAAAGCTCACGTTCTGGGTCACTCAATGGGTGGCAAAACGGCAATGAAATTTGCGGATCTACACCCTGACAAGCTAGAGAAACTAATCATAGTGGATATAGCTCCAAAGAAATACCAGCCCGGCCATACAGCTTATTTCCATGCATTCAACACGATAAACTTCTCGCTCTTCGAAACAAGAAAAGATGCAGACACTGCCCTTGCAGAGATTGAGAGTAACATTGGCATTCGCCAGTTTCTTCTCAAAAACCTAGACAAGGCAGATGTTGGATACCAGCTCAAGTTTAATCTGAAACCTATAGAAGCATTCTATCCAAAAATGATAGACGTCATGAAGTTTCAGTGGATTATAAGTGTGCCTACCTTATTCATCTATGGTGAAAACTCAGGATACATAACAGAAAATGATATGCTGACCATAGAAGAAACCTTCACAGAGTCTAGTTTTGTTGAGATTTCAGACGCTGGACATTGGGTGCACGCTGAGCAGCCTCGTGCTTTTTATGATACAGTATTAGACTTTTTAGCATAAGGTAAACACCATTTTATTTATACTTGCTGTTGAAAATTTACTTTGAAATACCTTTTAGCCATACTATTCACCTTCATTCTTAGCACTGCCGCATGGTCACAAACTACCATATCTGGTAGGGTAACAGATGCCACCACTGGAGACCCACTACCCTATGTTGCTATTCGTGGCGTTAATATTAGACTCGGTGCCGTTACAGATTTTGATGGATACTATGCAATCACCACTTCCGAACCTGTAGATAGTCTTATGGCTACATACATGGGCTACACTAATGTGAAAAAAGCCGTGGTTCTAAACCAGAAACAACTTGTCGATTTTTCCCTAGAAGAAACAGCTAGTACCTTACAAGAATTCGTGGTGCGACCAGGTGGTATAAATCCTGCAGTAATTATCATGAAACGTGCTCAAAAGCGTAAAAAAGAGTACAACCCAGAAAAAATAGAATACTACGAGTATGAGGGATATAATAAAGTACAACTTGCAGTAGATAACGTTTCTGATAAGTTCAAAAAAAGAAAAATATTTAGTGCTATGGAGCCGCTTTTCGATACCATTAGCAGCTTTAGTGATAGCTCTGCTAAAAAAGTGCTTCCTGTTTTCGTATCTGAATCGTTAACAGAATATTACTATAGAAAATTCCCAAGAAGAACCCGCGAAATTATAAA